>Ga0209284_10003059_pt1 | contig 21379 bp, 20 predicted proteins | sample FRY03_FD_187211 | JGI IMG/M metagenome (GOLD analysis project Ga0209284, IMG submission 187211) | Freshwater microbial communities from Lake Fryxell liftoff mats and glacier meltwater in Antarctica - FRY-03 (SPAdes) (version 2) | ecosystem: Environmental > Aquatic > Freshwater > Ice > Glacier...
GGCGTGACCTGCGGACGCTGGTGATCGCCACGTCGTGCGGGATCAAAGACGAGAAGGAAACGTGGGAAACGCGGCTGTTTATCAGCGACCTGGGGCCACGTGCCAAGCCACTCGGTCAGGCCATTCGCAAACATTGGGGAATCGAGAACGGACTGCATTGGGTGCTCGACGTGACGTTCCGCGAAGACGCCGCCCGCCAACAAGACCGACATGGCTCCGCCAACCTCGCCGCCGTTCGCCGCCCTGTCGTCAGCCTTCTCCGCCAAGAGACAACATTAAAACGCGGCGCTCAATGCAAACGTATGGTCTGCGCCCTCGATACCAACTACCTCCTCAAAGTCCTCGCTACCGCCTGAGTACCCTGAAGCAGCTGATCATTCACCGCGCCGAGAAGCAGCAACCGCTCGAGTTTCTCTCCGAGCATCCAATCATCCGACCACTCGAAGACTACGCCGCTGTCGTCAACCGGGCGCTCAAACGCCGACAGAGTCGCCCATCCATGGGCGAAGGTTTTGGAAGCCATGACACAGGCATTCCTACCGTCACGAAAGACCACCGCCCCGTAGGCGTAAACCCACGGGGCGACGGATGCCTCTGGTCTGGGGATCGCTCGTCGGGATGTTCCTCAGCAGAGCCCGACTCCGTTTCGCCAGATGAGCCAACCGTAGTACCCGATCGGTCACCGTGACGGACTTGGCCGATTCTATTCCCTTGAGGAGATCTGACCCATGCACGATTACCTTTGCACCACCCTCCGCCAACTCCGACTCTCCGGACTCGCGGCTTCACTCGATGTTCGCCTCCAAGAAGCACAGGCCAACAAGCTCAGCCACCTTGAGTTCCTCGAACTCATCTTCCAAGGCGAAGTCACCGTCCGCGAACACCGCACGATCGATCGCCGCACCAAGCTCGCTCAGTTCCGGGACATGAAGCCCCTCGACCAGTTCGACTGGGAGTTCAACACCACGCTGCCACGCAGACAGATCTTCGAACGAGCCACTTGTAAGTTCCTAGACGAGGCCCGCGATGTCCTTCTCATGGGACCCCCAGGCACTGGCAAGACACACATCGCTCAGGCCATCGGCTACGCCGCCATCAAGCAGGGCCGTACCGTCCTCTACCGCTCCATCTTCGATGTCGTTCGCGACTTCCTTCACGAAGAAGCTCTTGGAGATGACGATGCCACGCTCGCCCGCTACTTAAGGCCCGACCTTTTGATCATCGACGACATGGGCATGAAGCAGCTCCCCAAGCGGAGTGGCGAATATCTCTTCGAGATCATCATGCGCCGACACCAGACTAGAAGCACTATCATGACCAGCAATCGACCACTCGAAGACTGGGGCAAGCTCTTGGGCGACGTGCCCATCGCCTCGGCCATCCTCGACCGCTTCCTCCACCACGCCGATATCATCACCTTCCAAGGCCGCAGCTATCGGCTCCGGAACCGGCTCGCCGAAGATTCAGACCCAAACTCAAGCCCAGTGGCCCGTTCAAAACCGGCCACTGCGCCGACCGGCAATCGCCGGACGAAACAAGCCTCCGTGGCCGTCGTTACCACCGATCTGACCGCTACGACCTGACCCCCAGCCCTTGCCAAAAGGTCCGAATAAGAGGATTCTTCCAGAAAGTACCCACCACCAGGTGGCTGGTTTTCAAGCGCCGAATGACATTGCACACGGTGTCGAATGAGACCCTATTTTTCATCCAGTTGCAGCAGGTAGGCGTCGAGGGCCTGTCGCGACTGCTGTTCCTTGCCCTCTCGCTCGGCAATCTCCTTGCGGAGCGTCTCCACGCGATCTTCCTGCTGCGAGAATTTTTTCACATACCGGGTGTAGAGCTCGCTGCCCCTTTCGAGTTGCTGCATGTTTTGTCGGATGCGTTCCTGCTCCTGACCGATCGCCCCAACCTCCTGCTGTCGCTCGGCTTTCTCGCGCACAATCCGTTCAATCTCCTGCTTACGCTTGACCACCTCAGCTAAAGCCGCCTTGACCGCCGAACTGGTTGTCTTGGCGTTTGAGTAGAAAAGAATGCCGTTGTCATCCAGGTTTGTGAGCCCGATTCGCTGTTCAACGAGCATCTCTTCTGCCACCTCAAGCGCCGTCGGCTTGCCGGGCTCTGCCTGAACGGCAAAGCGATACCGATCGCGAGTCGTCTCCTCGGCTTTGGGCGGCTGAATCAATTTCCAACCTGCCTCCAGCGGATGCTCCACAAGCACCTTGACAGACTTGTCGCTGGAATTCTTGATGGCAAACTTCTTCTGCCTTGCCAACTTACGGGAGGCGACCAGCGTGCCCTTGGCGATCCGCACGCTGGTGATCTCCTCCGGCTTTTGTTCAGCCTGCGGTGCAATTTCTACATTCAGATCAACCGCATAGCTAAGCAACCGCTCGCTGCCAGGCGACATGTCTTCGATTCGGGCATCGCCAGCATAGGCGTCGGCCTCGTAGACCGTGATCGGCCCCTGCATGAGATTGAGCTGGGTGGAATTCTTAAGCCGCAAGCCGGAGAGCGGATGCTTCGCCATCACGCGTTCGTCATAAATGGCTACCTTCTCCGCCTCGATTTTTTCCCCGACGATCAAGAGCATCGATGATCGCTGCCGTTCCAATGTGACAGGCTCGCTGATCTCGTAGCGGAAAAGTTCGCCCAGAGCACCCCCCTGCGCCATGCTCTGAATGCCGCTCATATTTTCCGCCAGGCTTTTGTTTCGCTTCTGATCATCCAGTGTAAAAGACGCCTCCGCCGCATCGGCCATTACACCCATTGGTGTGCTAACAGCTCGTGCCATCGGTTTTGTCGGCCCCTTGTTGCCATTCGGAGCGCGAGCGGCGGCGGCTAGAAACTGTTTTTCGCGACTGTCCATGTCCTGTCCGTAAACCTGCGGCACAAGCGACGCATAGAGTTCTTGGCGAACTTCCGGTCGGGGCACATAGAGCGGCTGGTAGAGATCCATACGAAACGAAATCGGCCGCCCGCTCACCAACGACATCCGTACATCTTTCCAATCGTGATCGGTGCTATTTTCGACAATTGCCCAGCCCTGCAGCAGCGTCGGCTTGCCCTGCCATGCGGTCGGCTTGCCGTCTGCTGACCCGCTTTCAACAGCCTTTTTTTTAACCGGCTTGTCGTCGCTCTCGTCCAGCACGATGCGGTAGCTTGTTTTCCAGACGGGCGTCTCTTGAACATAGCCCACTCGCACTTCGCGTGGGCCCTTGCCTGCAAAATTGAGCGTCACCGACTTCTTCTCGTTGTCGTGACCTAGCGCCAATACAGCCAGCGCCTGTTCCAACTCCCCTTGCAGACGCGGATCGACCAGCTTGATCCGCGTGATTGAATCGAGCGCCAGGGTCCGCAGGCCTTCGGCTGTTAAAATCGTGACATATTCTTTGGCCACCGTTTTGTCGTTCCCCACTGGAACGGTCCGAGTTTCAACGCCCACGATCGTGCCAGCAGCGGGTGCTGCAGCATCGACTTCAATCTTCTCGCCGCGCAGGCGGCCGAGCAATTGGCCTACCGTAGGATTGTCTGTCAGATTGACGGCGAATGTCTCGAGTGTCTTTGTCACCGGATCGCGTGAGGCGTAGCTGACAGTCATGCCGGTGCCGCCACCCAAATCTTGAAGCACCATGCTTTTGAGCAAGTCGTTGATGTGATCGGCCTTAAAACTCATCTCCACTTTTGCGTTGTCTTTGACTTTTCCACCGTGCTGAAAATAACCGACTCCTGATGTAAAGAGCACTACTTTTTCCAGTGGTAGCGGTTGCTCAGCGGCACAGGCCCCTGATGGAAACGCGATTGTTGCCGCAGCCGCGCACGTGTAACCGACAAGGACCGTCTGGATCCACAAGCGCGAACTGAACAGTTGGCAAACTCCGTGCGTGCGACATTTGGTTTTCATAGATTGAGCTCCGAGGAAAAATAGCAGTGGGAGAAGACTGGCCTGTGGATTGGATGTGCGGAGGGGAAAAAAGTTCCCGCAAAACCTGCCGCCGCAATGATACCTTGGAATTTGTACCGCTGCGGCAACGGCAAAGAACCCTCTACGACCGTCGTTTTCTTGTGGAAATGGTTGTCTCGATGGGTTCACGAAGGGCCCGTATCAGGGCGATGCGTCTGGCCGGCGAGGCCATGGCCATCGCCGGTAATTCGGCCAGCCTCACCCAGCGACGGCCGATTGTGCGGGGGCCTGCCTCTGCCACCAGGCACTGCACAACCTCAAGCGTGATGCGATGGTGGGTGACAGAGTGCTTGAGCGTGGCCAGATGCTCTGGCTTCCGGCACTTCAGACCTTTCAGCACGGCGGAGGCCAAAGCTGCGGCACTCCCCGTTGATGGATCGCGTTGTGCCAGAGGCGCTCGCGGAAAATCCCAGAGTCCAGCCCACCATTCTCCGGCAGTTCGCCGCTCCACAAGAACGCGGTTGCCACGGCGGGCGACAATGGCCACCTCGCGCACTTGCACCACTTCCCGCCGCTGGGCTTTGAGAGGAATGCGATCCACGCTCCCCTGTTGCTTTGCTCTGCAGAACCCGGCCAGGGGACACCGACCGCAAAGCGGCCGATCGGGCGTGCAGACCATCGCTCCCAAATCCATCAGGGCTTGATTGAACCGACCTGGATGCTGCTTTGGCACAAGGCTCTTCGCCAGTGTCCAAATTGGTTCGTCGTCGCCAGCCCGATCGAGACGCTTTTGGTAACCAGCCAGCCTGGCCAGCACACGACGCGAATTAGCTTCAACAATCGGCTCCGGCAGATTCATCGCAATTGAGGCGATGGCACCGGCTGTATAGCGACCGATTCCAGGCAGACTGCGAAGGCCAGCAGTCGAGCGTGGAAATTCTCCTTTATGCTCGGCCACAATCTGCCGGGCGGCCGCATGCAACTGTCTCGCCCGACGGTAATAGCCCAGCCCCTCCCAGAACCGCAGCACCTCGTGTTCGCTGGCAGCAGCCAGCGCATCGACCGTGGGGAAACGCTCCATGAATCGGCTAAAAAAATCTTTCACCCGTTCGACTTGCGTCTGCTGGAGCATGATCTCGCTGATCCAGACGGGGTAGGGTTGTGATGAATGCCGCCAGGGCAGATCTCGCCGCGCACGGACATACCAGCCGACAAGGGCTGTGGAAAGAGCCCGCGAACCGAGCTTGCGGAGCGTCTGCTGCTTCGGCCCTGCCACCTTCACTCGCACCTCCACTGGTCTCTCGTGGTATTCTATTTTTTTCCTGCCACAATATTTCTGGCGCAGCGATGCGTACGAGTCTACCGGTAATTTTCGACACTTCATTCCCACTTCAGCCGACACGATGCACGACAGCGATTTTGAGAATGATCCCGAAAGCGAGCCCGTCCCGCTACCTGCCGACGCACAACCAAGCCCCGCTGGCCGGCCACCTAAGCCACGCAGCAGCGACCCCAAGAAGGACCGCTTGCGGGTGGAAAAACACCAGTCACCAGCCGGAGTCGCCTGGGAATTCATCCACCCCCGCTGCGCTCGCAAGCGGCGCGAAGACATGGAAGAGGTGGAGGAAATGGTGGCGGCCGGAGAGGCTCTCATCGCGCGAGAGGAATTGGTCTGGCTGCTTTCAGAGTGCCCCGATTTTCTGGAGGCCCATGTGCACTTAGGGCTGATCGCCTTGGAGGCCGACGATACGAAGTTGGCCCGCGGTCATTTTGGCCGCGCCTACGAACTGGCCCTGCGGGCCATCGAAGCCGCCGGCAGTCCACAACCGCTCCCCTATGCTCTGGACGGCAACAAACCTTTTTTTGAGGCCGCCAAAGGACTCGTCCACTGCCTTCTTTTGACCGGTCGAAAACCGATGGCAAAAGACATCTGCCGCCGCGTCGCAATGCTTGACTCGACTGACCCGCTGGGCATCGCCAGAATGCTGGCCTAATGCCCCGCCTCAATGTGCCCCGTAAAGACAGCCCTTATCTGACTCGGGCTCTGTTTGCGTTAGGATACCTGTTTGACCTTTGAGATTTTCCGCTCGGCCTTGTCTTTCAAACCAGAGGAGCCCTAGCTGCCCATGCGTTTCAAACTTCCGCTGCTTGTCGGTTCCATCGGTTTCTTATCCCTCACTTTCTTGTTCATTGCTGTCTGCCTGCCTGTCGTGGCAATTGCCGCTGACGAGCCGGCTGAAACAATTCGACTCTGGGAGGCAGACGCACCAGGATCGCTGGGCTCTACTCCGCAAGACATTCCCGTTTTGGCATGGTGGCCTACTGCCATTGGCATGGCCGTCAAAAAACCGGTGACAGAAACATCCGCCTCGTTGGAAACGCCTGCCGCGACTGCCCGGCCGCCGGCGTCTGCGGTCGTGATCTGCCCGGGCGGAGGTTATGGGGCATTAGCCGATCACGAGGGCACCGACTACGCCAAGTGGCTCAACGCCCAAGGCATCTCGGCGTTTGTGCTGCGTTACCGACTCGGCAGCAAGGGCTACCGGCATCCGGTCATGCTGGGAGATGTCTCGCGGGCGATGCGACTGGTGCGGCACGACCACAAGCGATTGAATATCGATCCCCAGCGACTCGCCGTCATGGGGAGCTCGGCTGGCGGGCATCTGGCCCTCACGCTGCTCACGCACGGCGATGATGGCGATGCCTCAGCGAGCGATCCGATCGATCGGCAACCCTCGCAGGCCACTCTTGGCATTCTCTGCTATCCGGTCGTGAGCATGCTTGCTGAAAACACTCACGGTGGCTCCCGCAAGAATCTCTTGGGCGACAACCCCAACGAAGAACTCGTGCGGGAACTCTCTGGCGAACTTGCTACCAACGAAAAAATGCCCCCCGTTTTTATCTGGCACACAGTGGCCGACAAAGCGGTCAAGCTCGAGCCAATCCTGGCCCTTGCCTCTCGGCTTAAAACCCTCGACCGCCCATTTGCACTGCATGTTTACGAGACCGGCGATCACGGTCTGGGGTTGGGCGTGCGGCCTTATGATGCGAGCAAGACGCTGCACCCGTGGGCAGGGGAGTGTGTCACATGGCTGACTGCCCACGGCTTTTCCCCGATCGCTCGCTAATTTTTCATTCTGATTTTGTCCCCGCTCTGCGCTCCACAACCTGCGAACCAACGCTTTTTTATGGCTCCGTCGAGATCGTTATGCCTTCAGCCACACAAAGCATTTCAAGACCTCGCGCCGGTTCGTTCATTACTTTGGAAGGTATTGATGGGGCCGGCAAGTCGTCGCAGATTGCGGCGATTGTCGACTGGCTCCGCAAAAAAGGTTTGTCGGTTGTCACCTGCCGCGACCCCGGCTCGACGGCGGCCGGTGATGCCATCCGCGCAATCCTGCTTGAGCGTCAAGATATCCTGCTCTCGCCCACAGCCGAGATGCTCCTCTACATGGCAGCGCGAGCCCAACTTGTCACTGAAGTGATCCGGCCGGCCTTGGACCGTGGCGACTGGGTCGTATCGGATCGCTTTTTGCTGGCAAATATTGTCTATCAAGGTCATGCCGGGGGCCTCGATCCAGAGACCATCCGGCAGGTGGGCGCGGTGGCAACCGAAACGATCGCGCCCGATCTGGTGCTGCTGCTGGACATTGATTTAGTGACGGCAGCCGAGCGACTGTCGCGGCCGCTGGACAAACTGGAAACTCGCGGCAACGAGTTTCGTCAACGCCTTGCCAATGGATATCGCCTGGAGGCGGCCAAGAATCCCGAGCGGATCCGCAGCATCGATGCTCGAGGCAGCATCGATGCTGTGACCGCCAGCTTACTAGGCGTGTTGGCCGATCACTTTACAGACCTGTTGGAATCCTCGGCTGTGAAATCCTAAGTCTCAGACAGAAACATGCACATGGCTTGGCAGGGAATCGAAGGACACGACGCAGTAGTGGAGCGATTTGTCGCCGCCTTTGCACGGGACCGGATTGCTGGTTCGTACCTCTTTATCGGCCCGGCAGGTATCGGCAAAAGCACCTTTGCCAAAAAACTGGCCAAGGCTCTGCTCTGTCAATCTCTGCAAGAGGGCCTGATCCCTTGCGATGCCTGTGCGTCGTGCGTGCAGGCAGAAGCAGGCAGCCATCCCGATATCGACATTGTGGAAAAACCGGCCGAACGATCGACGATCCCGCTAGAACTCCTGATCGGTAATCCCGATCATCGCATGCGCGAAGGACTTTGCTGGCGGCTGCTCTTACGTCCAGCCCTGGCAGGCCGCAAGGCGGCAATCATTCTCGACGCCGATCACCTTGCAGAAGAAGCGGCCAATTGTCTGCTCAAGACACTGGAGGAACCGCCTGATCGCGCGGTGATTATTCTTGTTGGTACATCGCTTGAGCGGCAGTTGCCGACGATCCGCTCACGCTGCCAAATCGTGCGATTCCAGCCATTGACGGCGGAAAATGGGGAGATCGTCTTTCGCATCCTCTCGCGTGAGTCCGAGCAGGCTGGCGAGCAGGCCAGTGTTGCCACGCTGCGGGCTTGCGCCCAAGCCTGCGACGGCAGCCTGTACCGAGCCCGGCAGTTGCTCGATCCGGCGATGACAGACTTTCGCAGCCATCTGATTGCCTTGCTCTCACACCGACCGCTGCATGGCGTTGAACTCTCTCGCGATACGATCGCGTTGGTTGAGGCTGCGGGCAAGGAAGCGCCGCCCAGACGGGCCCGCTTGCGGATTGTGCTTGAGTCTGCCGTCGAGTTTTTTCGTGCAGCCCTCCGCCACGACCTCACCGGTGAGACACCGAATGATCCATCTCTTCGACGTGGAATCAGTGCCTGGATGGCAGTGGCAAGCGATCCCGTCGAAGAGGCGACCGTCGCCCTTCAGCACACGCTCGATGCAATTGAGGCAATCGATCGCAACGCCAACATGACCATGCTCATCGACGCCTGGACCGCCGCCCTCGAATAGGGTTTGGCCTTTGCACTGAGCCTGAGCCTCAAGACCCAAAAAAATGTCTCCTCTCTGGAAACGCCCCGACCACACGGAACGCTGCCTTAGTTCTGGAAAAGCCCCGAGCGCGAGTGACGGGGACTTATGGATCGAAACACACAACAGCGTAGCGCCAATCAGATTGCGGCTGGTGATCAAGACTTTTTTCGTACGGCCCGCCAACCTTCCCTCGCTGGCGCTACGGGCTTCTCCGGAAGGGAAGCGATGGGGCGACCGGATGACGCTGCGTCCCATCTTGAAAATCCCCAACCGCCAGTGACGGGGGATTTTAATATCTGCTCTCTTCACTGGATGCGCAAGTACAACACCGCAGGCGGCATCGGCCTCGCCTCCCAAGCGTCTGCGTCGGGCAGCAGTTGTCGATCAAACTCCATGTCTGCCTCAACAACAAATGTACTGCGGGGTGGAGCCGCTCGGAGCATGGCTTGTGTGAGTAAGAGCAGTTCATCCCAGCGTTCGCTGAAAAACGACCATGGCGGCGAAAGAAACACCAGCCATGGTGACGACGTGGGAATCGCTGGCATCCGCTTAGCCCAGAGCAGCACATCGCCAGACCGCACATCGATGCGGTCTGAAACGCCCAGCCCGTGACCACTGCGTCGGAGCACATCGGCCGTCGGAAAATGATACTCAGCAAAAAGAGCACGGGCCGCGCCGCGGCTTAACGCCTCAAAGCCAATCGCACCGCTGCCGGCGAAGAGGTCGATGGCAATCGCTCCCTTCACATCAGTGCCGATCAAATCGAAGAGCGATTCCCGGACACGGTCTTTCATCGGCCGCGTCCGAGCGTCGGGCGTAAACTCTAGACGCCTGTGACGGAGTTCGCCGCCAATGATACGGGGAGCGCTGGCCGCCTCATCGGACGGGTTGCCCCGCGCCATGCGCGGCCCGCGAGCAATCCGGGCAGGTGGCCGCGCCGGTCGGGCAGAAGCCGACAGGCCGGAGAGATCGGGCGCCCCAGGGGAAGCCGCAGCATTTGCGTGGGCCGCATCTACCGCAGCAGCAGGATCGCGAGGACGGGCACGACGGGGGCGGGGCATGTTGGGCTTTCCTCTGAACTGGTTAAAAATGGTATCGTACCGTCAATTGCATGAACTTTTTTGAAGGAGATACTTAATGGCTGCTGACCCCCAGAATCAAAGACACAAACAAAGACACTCTCTCGGGCATGAAAATAAGAGCCGATGCCGTGCGGCCAGCGTCTGTGTTGGGGTTATGCTGGCCGCATCTGCCATGCTCTCCAGCAATACGACAGGCTCTCCCGCAGAGGCGGCGGATGCTGTGCCGGTGGCAGAAGTCGAAACAAAAATCGATCCTGCGAAGGCAAAAATGGCGTTTGTGGCGGCCCAAAAAGAAATGAAAGAGATGATGGGCGAGCTGACCGTTTTACAGGCGGAATACCAACAACCCAACAGCGACAAGAAGGCCGTCGAGGCCAAATTTAACGCCATGAAGAGCCGGGCACAGGCGGCCAGCGAGCAACTCAAGACCTCCGCTTTTGCACTCGTCATGGTTGAACCGAAAGACGAAGCCGCCCGCGAGATCTGCGGCGCGGTGGTTGCAGCGGCGATTGAGAGCGACGATCCTGTTCAGGCCCTTACCATGGCAGGAATGCTTGACATGGCCGGCGCGGCCAGTGGCAGCGTGATGATGATGGGGGCGACCGCCGCGATGCTGCTCTCACAGATAGACGAAGCTGCTGCCTGGCTCAAAAAGGCCGACGCCGCTGGTATCGATAAACCCAAGGTGGCAGAACTCGCACAGGCCATCCAGGCCGAGCGGCCCAAAGTGGCCAGCGAGATGGCCGCTCGCCAGGCCGATGCGATAGCGGACGATCTGCCTCGCGTGAAGATCACAACTTCAAAGGGTGTGATTGTGATTGAGCTCTTTGAAAACGTAGCCCCCAATGCAGTGGCCAACTTTATCAGCTTGGTGGAAAAGGGCTTTTACAACGGCACGCCGTTTCATCGCGTGATCGGCGGCTTTATGGCACAGGGCGGCGATCCGACAGGCTCAGGTACAGGCGGCCCGGGCTATGTGATCAACTGCGAAGTCGATGCTCCCGGCGCGAGAAAGCATTTCCTGGGGTCGCTCTCCATGGCACACGCCGGCAAAAATACGGGGGGTTCGCAGTTTTTCCTGACTTTTCGGCCGACGGAACACCTCGATGGCAAACACACCGTGTTTGGCCGAGTGATCGAGGGCTTTGATGTGCTGCCCAAACTGGCACGCACCGAAGGCCCGCTGGCCGGGGGGCCACCCGATGCTATGCTCAAACTGGAAGTCATACGAAAACGGAACCATCCCTATGAACCCAAAATATCGACCAAGAAATAGTTGCCGTTTGCCAACCTGCCCGTTTTATTTTCCACTGCTTGCCACAGCTCTAGCAGCCCTCGCTGGTTGTTCAGGTGATGCGATCGAACGATCTGCCCACGCTGAGTCTCCTCAGAAAGGAACGGCCCCCGTGTCGACAAATCCAGAGGCAAATCAGAATAGTTCCGCTGAAAATATTCCTGCCGATAAAGCCCCGTCCGTGGACGGTCGCGTTCCTGACGAGTCATTGCCAAAAACAAATAGCGAATGGCGAAAGCGACTGACTCCTGAGCAGTTTGCAATCGCGCGAATGAAGGGCACCGAGCGAGCGTTTAGCGGTAAGTATTGGGACACAAAAACGGCCGGCACTTATCGCTGCATCTGCTGCGGCGAACCGCTTTTTAAGTCGGGCGAAAAGTTTGACAGCGGCTGTGGATGGCCGAGTTTTTTTGCCCCGATTGACGGGGCAAAGGGCGCAGCGATTGCGGAGCATGAAGACAACACGCTCCTCATGCAACGCACGGAAGTAACGTGCCGTCGCTGCGGGGCGCATCTGGGCCATGTTTTCAACGACGGACCCCCACCAACGGGACTGCGCTACTGCATCAACTCCGCTTCCATCCAACTGGAACCAAAAGATCGCTAGCGATCTGCCCATTAACCCCGCACGCGTTCCAGATATTCTCCGGTGCGGGTGTCAATCTTCAGCATGTCGCCCTGTTCGATGAACGCCGGAACGACCACTTCGGCGCCCGTTTCAAGTTTCACGGGCTTTGTCAGGTTCGTCGCGGTGTTGCCTCGAACGGCTGGTTCTCCGTACTCGACTTTGAGAACCATGTGATTGGGTGGTTCCATAGAAATCGGATTGCCGTTGTAGAGCAGCATCGAGCAGATCGTGCCTTCTTTGATCCACTTCCAGGAGTCGTTGATCTGCTCTTTAGAGAGCTCGTACTGCTCGTACGACTCGTTGTCCATGAACACAAACAGTTCTGCCTGCTTGTACAGAAATTGTGCGTCGATCGTGGCAATATCAGCCATTTCGAGTGAGTCGCCACTTTTATAGGTGCGGTCGAGAACCGTGCCACGAAGAAGATTTCGCAGCTTGCACTTATAGAGCGACTGCCCTTTGCCAGGCTTCACGAAGTTGCACTCAATCAAGATGTAGGGGTCGCCATCGATCTGGACTTTCAACCCCTTCTTGAATTCACTTGTGTTGTAGGATGCCAACGGTTTTCCTTTTCGCTATGACTTTTGAAGGTGCGTTTTCTTTTCGAATCGCCCGGCCGTATGCTGTTTCAGACGACACTCACTCCCGAATAAGTCCTCCAGCGTTGCCGCAGGCGTCCTGCCTGTCAACGAGCGCCCCGGCAAACACCCTTAAAAGTCACCCTGCTGACAACCCGCACTGATGTCTGCCGGATCACTCCCGCCATTTGTACCGCTGCACGCAGCCTCGATTTCGTCGCTCAAGCCCGCGATCGCGGAGCCTCAGGCGGACTCTTGTGATCCCCACCCAGCCAAGAGACCTCTCGGCACCGCACTCTCACGGGCAACTACCGCCGGAAATTCCTGGCAGCGAGATCTGGCCGAGGCCGTGCGGGATCCTGAAGAACTCTGCCAGTTGCTGGGGCTAGACTCAGCGGTGGCCGCTGCTGTGCGGCAGGCGGTGGGAGATTTTCCGCTGCTGGTGCCACGGGCATTTCTCGCCAGAATGCAACCCAACACACTTCTCGATCCGCTTCTCCTGCAGGTGCTACCGCGAATCTCGGAACGCCTGCCCACCCAGGGCTATGCTGCCGATCCGCTCCACGAATTAGGGTCGCTGAGGGCGCCTGGCCTCGTGCAAAAATACACTGGCCGCGCACTCCTACTGGTAACCGGCGCCTGCGCTATCAACTGTCGGTACTGCTTTCGTCGTGAGTTTCCCTATGCACAGGCTGGCGCTACTGTTGCCGGCATCGAAGCGGCAATCGACACGCTGGCCGCCGATCCAACCATTCACGAAGTGATCCTCTCGGGAGGCGATCCGCTTCTGCTGGACGACGCTCGCTTAGGACGACTGGTTGAGCGGCTTGAATCCATTCCGCACATGCGGCGGCTGCGGATTCATTCGCGGCTGCCGATCGTGCTGCCATCGCGAGTGACTGACGGTTTGGTGTCGCTGCTGGCAGACACTCGACTGGCTTGTGTGGTGGTGGTGCACGCCAATCATCCCGCCGAACTCGACGAATCGGTGGCTGCGGCCGTGGCTCGACTGGCCGACGCGCGAGCGATCCTCCTCAATCAGGCTGTGCTGCTCGCTGGGGTGAACGACTCGCTGAATGTACTCAAGGCACTCTCGGAACGACTGATCGATCTGGGCATTGTGCCGTACTACCTGCACCTTCTGGACCGAGTGCAGGGGACGGCCCACTTTGAAGTGCCGGAGGATGTGGCCGCTGGACTTTACGAGGGCCTGCGGGGCCTACTGCCGGGCTACGCTGTGCCAAGGCTTGTGCGTGAAGTTCCAGGAGAACCGTCCAAGGTCTGGCTCGGCTGAACTTCGAGGGCCTGTGCCGAAGGATCAGAGGCGATTCCCACTGCAATCGGTACTTTTTTTTGCGGAAAACAGGCGTTCTGGACGCTCAAACGGCAATCGCTTTGGCGTGGTACAATTTCATTTCCAATTCATCGGCTTGGCAATCACTAGGCCGGAAATCCTCCCCAGCAGGACATTCGAGTTTGCAACCGCCCGCGAAGCCTTTGGCAGAACACCACTTTGACCGCTTACAAAAGCGGGTGCAGGCACATCTTCCGGTTGTTCTACCGGCCCTATTGCTCTGCGATTTTGGCCACTTAGCTCGCGAAATCGAGCGGTTGGAGGCGGCGGGGGCAGTGGCCCTGCACTTGGACATCATGGACGGCCGATTTGTGCCGCAACTCACCTATGGAATGGTCGTTGTCGAAGCCGTTCGACGGACTGCCAGCGTGCCGATTGAAGTGCACCTGATGGTTGAAGAACCAGACCAGACCGTGGCCGATTACGCTCGCGCCGGTGCCGACATCCTCACCGTTCACCTCGAGGCTTTGCCTGATCCCCGTTGCACGCTGGAACGAATTGCCTCCCTTGGCTCGAGAGCCCATCTGGCAATCAGTCCCAATACGCCTGTCGAAAAGGCATTTCCCTTCCTCGACGCCTGCGCGGGAGTTCTCGTGATGGGCGTGGAACCGGGATTCGGCGGCCAAGTATTTAATCCCCTAGCACTGGAAAAACTCTCTGCCTTGCGTGCAATTCGCAGCCAGCGAGATTTGCCTTTTTGTCTGGCCGTCGATGGCGGAATATCGACGCAAACAGTTGCCTCTGTCGCAGCAGCGGGTGCTGAAATGATTGTTGCCGGCAGTGCTGTGATCCGCTCAAAGAATTACGCCGAGGCCATTTGTGACCTCGAACGAATCGCTCGGGCGGCATGTGTGACAGCGTGAACCAAACTGACTTTTGAATTCAATCCTGACGTGCCTTTTATTTTTTAAACCCTTGAGTCAACTCAACGAATGGCTGATTTTTTGATTCTGATCCGTTCTGGGACGACTGAATTCGACCTGCAGGATCGCATTTGTGGTTCGCTCAGCATTCCGCTCTGTGCCGCAGGCATAGCCGAAACAAACCTCGCTGCCGCAGCGATAGCCACCATGCCGCCTGCCGCTCTCTACACGGCAACGGCCGGCTGTGCTTTAGAAACCAGTCGCCTCATCGGCCACACCTTGGGCCTGCGTCCGCGACGCGTTGCGAATCTTGAAAATCTCAATCAGGGACTCTGGCAGGGCATGCTCGTTGACGAAATTCGCCGCAGACAACCGCGACTTTATCGGCAGTGGCAGGAGAACCCATGGTCCATTGCGCCTCCCGAAGGAGAATTGCTTTCGGAGGCGTGTAAACGGGTTGAGCCGGTGCTTGAAAAACTCCTTCGACGCCATCCCTCTGGAAGACTCGCCTTGGTCGTGCCCGAGCCACTCGGTCGCATCGTGCGTTGGCTGATCGCCGGCGAATCGCTGGAGGACCTTTGGTCGCGTGATCCGCAGCGGCCCCTGTTTGTGGAAATCCCGCTGGCATCGCAGTGGCTCAGCGCGGCCGAGCGATCTTTAGCCAATCGCTATCCAACGGTTCTCCAGCAGCCATTTGCACACCCGTCACTGCTCTCCCACAAGGGCGGCAGCCTGGAAAAGATACGGCCTTAACGGCGCAGCATTCCCAGCCCTCTTCGGGCTAGACTGCCAAGGCACCGATGCCCACCGACTACGATTGAAACAGCTTCCTTGCCTGTGACGGCAAGCAGCACATTGGTTCTTCGACCCACTCTCGCCGACGCTCTGATTGATTCCTCGACTCACTCTCTGGCCTGCTGGATCGCAGTATGAAACGCCGTCAATCCACAAACGAAGATTCTCTGCAAAAAACTGCCCCTAGAGCCGCCCTTGATACGACGGCATTCGAGCAGAATGTCCCTGCCGACTCTCCGCCTGCTAGCCATGGCGTGGCTCACAAAGCTGCTCCACGCGTCAAGCGCGGCGTGCCTGAAGGACTCTGGCAGAAGTGCGAGGGTTGCCAGGCAACCATCTACCGCAAGGAAGCGGAGGAGATGCTCAATGTTTGCCCGCAGTGTGGCTTCCACTGGTATGTGTCGGCGGCACAGCGCATCGTACAACTTTGTGATACCGGCACATTCGAGGAATGGGATTCAAATTTACGCCCGACCGATCCGCTGGGATTTCGCGATAAAAAACCCTACGCCGACCGGCTCCTCTCGGAACAAAAACGCACTGGCCTCTCCGATGCCGCACTGACAGGCACAGGCATGATCCGAGCCCGCCGTGTAGCCTGCGGCGTCACTGATTCATCATTCATCATGGGGAGCATGGGGAGCGTGGTTGGCGAGCGTCTTACCCGGCTCGTTGAACGGGCCACTGCCGATAAACTACCGCTCATCATCATCAGCGCCTCAGGCGGCGGCGCCCGCATGCACGAGGGGATTTTATCGCTGATGCAGATGGCAAAAGTATCGGCGGCACTGGCTCGCTACTCGCTCGCTGGCGGCCTTTTTATCTCGGTCCTCACCAATCCCACTATGGGAGGCGTGGCTGCGAGCTTTGCTTCTCTCGGCGACCTTGTTTTTGCGGAGCCTCGCGCCTTAATTGGTTTTGCCGGACCTCGCACGATCAAAGCGACCATTCGCATCGATCTACCAAAGGGCTTTCAGACGAGCGAGTTTCTCATGGAGCACGGCTTCATCGATCGCATTGTCTCCCGCAAAGATTTGAAAAGCGAACTGGCCCGCGTGATCGACTACTGCGGCGGATGACCCACTGCAATCAAGGATTTTCCCATCCGATATCCGCGAACTCGATCGGCTAGTAGCGGCCTTCAAAACCAGCAAAGCCGCCATGAATGATCGTGCTGCTGCCAGCGTTGATGCCGGAAAGCGATGAAGCATTCGTGATCAAGGCTGGCCACTGCCCGTCGGCCTGTGCAATATTTCCCACACCAACCACACGGTAGCCCATCGACAGACTCCAGCGGTCGGTCACATCCCAGGCGACAGACGTGTCGACCGATCCCAGCCACGAAACCACGCCCAGCGTCGAATGGACATTGACTGGCGATCCAGAGGCAAATGTCGCTGCTGAGCCGCTACTACTCGTCAGTTTTTCTGTGTTGGTGATCGCATTGCCGGCGACCATTATTTTCGGGACGGTTGAAAATCGCAGCCGCGGTGCAAACCGCCAGTCAAACTTACCCCCCACCTGTCCGCCGTAGAGATTGTTGTTGGTCGCCGCATTGAAGTTGAGAGACGTTGCGCCAGAAGTGGTCGTCTGCGTCAAAACATCCTGCACTTCGAAAAACCGAAAACCAGCCAGCCACATCAGGCTGATGTGTCGATCCTTGGGTAAAAACTCCGGCCGTTCCCAGAGCGAATAGAGCCAGTTGATCTCAATATCATTGACGAGATCCGAGCGACTGATCTGCTGAGCATTGGCATTGTTGAGAATGGTGGATGCTGGAGCCCCAGAGATCGTGACACCAGGCCCTGTCGTGGGTATCGCTTGAATCGCACTGGAACTACTCGCTACAGAGTCGCTGGAGCCGATGTTGTAGACGCCCCAGTAAATCAATTCGATCGCGTTATGCTGCTCTGGTCCCAGCCAGCGACCGACATGAAGGTCAACGCCCCCGGGCCATGTGGCTGCGGCGTTGCTCGTTGAGAGTTGCGGCACACCAGCGGTCGGCTGCATGGTGGCTGTTCCAGCAGGCAGCGTGCGGGTCATCACAAGCCCCGTCGCGCCAGCAAACCAGCGGGGCCAGCAGGGCAGCATTGTGGCATCCACGCAGGAGGGGATGCCAACAAAACCGTTGGAATCAAACGGATCGGCGATAGACATCTCATCGGGCGATCCGACTGCCGCAGTTGTCGAACCTGGCAAGGGTTGCTCCGCCAGAGAAACGATCCCACACCATGCCGCGAACAGGCCCACAGCGATCCGTAGGCCCATCGCTTTTGTTTTGCTTCGCGGCAGATTCTGGCAGACACTCATGAGTGGTAGAAATATTTTGGACAGGACAACCGGCAAACCCAGTGATCATGAAACGAGTGCCAAGCACATACCGGCCACGCTTGAGGGTCTGGATTTTTAAGGCGGGGGTCAAGGCCGCTTTTAGCCTCTGACAGTCGCGCCCGCCACGCTAGACTCAGAGGCTCGAACAGATCGGCAGGAGCGGCCTGCCGGTGGACGCTATTCAGGGAGTTTGCGGGAAATGACCCCGTTACGGAAAGATCGAACTGGCCTGACGCGAACCTCTGCGCTGGCGTGGCTCGAGAGGCGGATCAACTACGAGCGAGTCGTTCCCTCGGCAGCCAATGGCGCGACCTTTGGGCTTGCGCGCATGCGCCGACTCCTCGCGGCAGTCGGGGCACCACACAAGCAATTTCCGGTCGTCCATGTGGCTGGCACCAAGGGCAAGGGCTCGACTGTGGCGATGATTGCAGCGGTGCTCGTCGAGGCTGGTTATGTTGCGGGGCGTTACATGTCGCCTCACGTGCACTCCATTGAAGAACGCATTGCCGTCAATGGCCGACCAATCTCTTCAGCCGATCTGATAGCAGCATTCGCGATGGTGATCCCTGCTGTCGACGCCATCGACCGCGCGGCAGTCCGCCGAGGTACAAGCGTGCCAACATGGTTTGAAGTGATGACTGCAGTTGCCATGGTGCACTTCGCCCGCAAACAGGTCTCGATCGCAGTGCTGGAGACGGGCCTTGGGGGTCGCCTTGATGCCACGCGTGTCTCCGAGCCACTTTTATCAATCATCACAAGCATCAGTTTCGACCACATGGCACTGCTGGGAAACTCTTTGGCTCAGATTGCCGGCGAAAAGGCGGGCATCATCAAGCGCGGTTGCCCCGTCATCAGCGGCGTGCTCGCTCCGAGTGCCCGCAAAGTGATCGCTGCCACGGCCTCTCGCCGCCGCGCACCGCTCTTGCAGTTGGGCCGTGACTTTCAAGCGACTCATCGGCCGTGTGGATCGGGGCCAGAAGCGACACTGCTGGGTGGCATGCTAGACTTGACCGTGCCGGGAGGTGCTCAAGCGACATCGCCGCTTACCTATCGAGTCGGAATGCCGGGGCAGCATCAGGCGATCAATGCGGCGCTCGCCATCGTGGCTGCCCAGCAACTCGGCAGGCTGGGATTTCCCGTGCCATTGCCGGCTATTCTCCGCGGCATCGAAAAGGTGCATCTGCCAGCGCGGATTGAAACACTCTCGCAGCGACCGCTTGTCGTCGTGGACGCAGCGCACAATGTGGCGTCGATGCAAACGCTGATAGAAACGCTAGCGCCGATTCTAGAAACCGTTCGACCTCGTGTGCTCGTATTTGCTGCGAGCGCCGACAAGCAGATTGCTGCCATGCTGGCCACGGCAACGGAGCGATTTGATCGAGTTGTTGTCACCCGCTACGCCACCAATCCACGCGCAGCCACAATAGAACACCTGCGAGCAGCCTGCCGTACTGCCGGCTTGCCACAGCCTTTGGCCGCTGAATCTCCGGCACAAGCCCTGCGGAAAGCGAGGTCGCTGGCAGGGACACGCGGGTTTGTCTGCATCGCTGGCAGTTTTTTTCTCGCCTCTGAAATCAGCGACAAAGCGGCCGCGATTGACGCCTGCTGAGCAGCCTCTCGCGCACCAGCCTCTTTGATTTTAAATCTCCATGATGTCGCTTTATTCTTCAAACGACCGTCGATTGCGGAGCAGATGATGGTAGTGCTGCGCGAAGCGATGGGCCTCGTCGCGGACATATTCCAAGAGCCGTAGCGAATAGGATTCGCGGGAGAGTCGCAGTGGTTCGCTGCGGCCCGGCATAAATACCTCCTCCTCTCGCTTGGCCAGCGAGATGACGCATGGCGGCTCAATGCCGAGCGACTCAAGCGCATCCATCGCTGCTGAAAGCTGCCCCTTGCCACCATCGATCAGGAAGATATCTGGCAAGGATCCTCCCTCGCGCACCAACCTGGAAAATCGTCGCGACACGACTTCGTGAATGCTGCGAAAATCGTCGATGCCGGCGACTGTTTTGATGCGATACCGCTTGTAGCCCGGCTTAAATGGCAGACCATCGATAAATTGCACGAGGCTGGCCACCGTTTCATTGCCCGCTAAGTGTGCAATGTCGACCCCTTCAATGACCCTCGGTGGAGCCTTCAGTCCCAGCACTTTTTCCAAACCCGCCAACCCCTTTTTGGGGTCAACGAGAAACACCTCCGGCTGCACATTGTCTGCCAGATCGCCCCGCTGATTGAGCGTTTCTAGCAGCCGGATTTCATCGCGAAGGCGGGCTGCCTTTTCAAACTCCAACGCTGTCGACGCCTGCAGCATGTCTTGATGCATCTCTTCCAGGAGTCGCTTTTTGCCCCCTTCTAAAAATGTCTTCAGCCGGTTGATATCGCGGCGGTAGTCTGCCTTGGAGATGCGCAGATTGCACGGCGCTGTGCATTGATCGATCGACGCGAGCAGGCAGGGCCGAAACCATTGCCATTTCCGGTCGCTGCTCTCGATGTCGAGCGTGCAGGTACGAAACTTAAAGATGCGCTGCAGGACGACGATCGCTCCCCGCAAACTGCCGGCGCTGGTGAACGGCCCGTAGAGTTTTACGCCCTTCTGCAGGGGTGTGCGGGTGAATTCAACTCTGGGATACTCCTCGTGAGTCGTGATCTGCAAGTAGGGAAATGTCTTGTCGTCTTTGAGATCGGAATTAAACCTTGGCTGCACATCCTTGATGAGCCGACTTTCCAAAAGCAAAGCATCGACCTCGCTCTCTGCCTCCAGATAGTCGATGTCGCGGATTTCGAGAACCAGATCAGCCGTTCGCCGGTCGATTTCGGCTGCCTTGAGAAAGTAACTCGACGCTCGGGCGCGGAGGTTCTTGGCCTTGCCGATATAGATCACGCGACCAACGGCATCCTTCATGAGATAGACGCCGGGCGTCTGCGGAAATGTTTTTACCTTCTGCGCCGCCAAAGAAATACCGGCAGCGAGCGACAGCCGATCGGTGTCGGCGGGCGTTGTTTCACCAGAAAAGTGCGGTTCATGCTCGTTCACGTTCGGTATTCTAGTCGGTCAAAGCGTCTCACGGGCATAACGGTGATTCACGCCCCTTCCAAGAGTGGTTAGCGTGGCCTGCCAGAGAGCCCAAAGACTGTCGTGGGCAGAGGTGGTTTTCACCTGCGACAGATCCTCGTACGACGACATCATCGCGTAGGGCAACTTAAAAAAATGGCGTCATTCATGAGGGGCAGGTCAGAAGGTACCCACAGAGTCGGCTGAGGAGCCTGATTGAAACCATTGATTTTTGCCAACGCCCCGATTGAGAACATGAAATACTATCCCACCTGGCGCGACTCGGGCGGTTCTGGGCATCCACGGGATCTAGCCAATCTTGCCCCATCTGTCAACAACTGGACCTGTCCCGAATGGCACTGTCGAAATCCTGTCAGCTAAGCGACGTGGTCTATTGACGGACCAGAGATTATCATAAACTCCGGTCGTCAGAGTTGGTATTGATTGTAAAGCCCGCCTCTGGCGATGATTGTGAAGCCCTCCCTGGTTCTCCTGCCAAGAAAAACCAGGGAGG
>Ga0209284_10003065_pt1 | contig 21360 bp, 18 predicted proteins | sample FRY03_FD_187211 | JGI IMG/M metagenome (GOLD analysis project Ga0209284, IMG submission 187211) | Freshwater microbial communities from Lake Fryxell liftoff mats and glacier meltwater in Antarctica - FRY-03 (SPAdes) (version 2) | ecosystem: Environmental > Aquatic > Freshwater > Ice > Glacier...
AGGTGATCTTCATTGAGCCAATCCTCTACCGACGGGGGTAGCAGAAAGTCGGTCTTGCGGTCTGCAACGATGAAGTGGGACATGGCGTGAATTGCTTGCTTGGACAAGCCTTGTATTTTAACAAGGGGCGCTATTAAATTAGGAGTGTCTTAGAAGGGAATTTGTCCAGAAAGTCCGACAGGCTGCTAGTGCGCCGTCGAAGCTCGCGTCACCACCCGCGATGTTGGTGCCGGCGGCGCGGCCCTTCTTCATGGTTGAATATGCTCCAGCACTACTGTCCATCGGGCCTTGGCTCGACCGGTTTTGATCAAAGGAAACAGCCATGTGCGAGCTCCTGGCCATGTCGAGTCGGCATGCCACACGATTGACGTTCTCGCTGGAGGCGCTGTCTTCGCACAGCGCGCACCGGGCGTGTCGCGCGATGGCTGGGGCGTGGCGTACTACCAGGGTCACGATGTGGCGCTGTATCGGGAGCCGAGCGCGGCCAGTGACAGCCCGCTGGTTCGCTATCTCGAATACCAGGGACCGAAGACCACGCTGGCCATCTCGCACATCCGGCATGCCACGCAGGGCGTGGTGTCTCTTGCCAACACCCAACCGTTCGTCCGCGAATTCGCGGGCGCCATGCACACGTTCGCGCACAACGGTGACTTGGCGGGCATCGAGCGATCGGGCCTGCTGCTCTCAGATCGCTATGCGCCCGTGGGTCACACCGACTCGGAGTTTGCGTTTTGTACATTGCTCAATCGCCTGCATCAGCTTCATGGGCGATCACAGTCTCGGCCTTCCATCGAAGAACGCCTGGACGTGGTGGCCGCGTTCGCTGCCGAGCTGCGCGTGCTGGGGCCGGCCAACTTTCTGTACGCGGATGGCGACACGCTCTTTGCCCACGGCCACCGTCGCTTCCAGCCGTCGACTGGCATTACGCCACCGGGCCTTCACGTACTGTCGCGACACTGTGCCGAGGCGCAAACGAGCGTTGATGGTGAAGGGGTGTCCGTGGCCGGCGGCTTCCAGGAGGTGGTTCTGATCGCGAGCTTTCCCCTGACCGATGCGCACTGGTAACCGCGACTGCATCCGGGCACTTCGCCGTGCGCGCGAGAACGAGTTCCGGCGAACCTGCAAATCGCAGTCGGCCGTTCGCACCTTTGCTGGAGATGCCCATGAAGCCGGGTGAATCCGGCCACGCCGGCTCTCACCAGTCGGACGAGAGCACCATGCAGTCGACTGCGCCAACACCATGTCGTGGCGAGGCTCTGCAAACGTCTGCCAAGCCTCGTCCTCAGACGACGACCGGAATCTCGGTGGCGGGTGGCGTGTTGCGGCTGCGGCCGCATCGCACGATGCCGTCAATCATCACCATGCCGACACCGGGTAGGTCGCCGAGCTGCACGCTCTCAAGCAAATTGCGGCCCGCGGTGTGCTGGGCCCGGTCCATGAAAACGAAGTCAGCCGCGCGCCCGACCTCGATCAATCCGCAGTTGAGTCCACGCATACGCGCCGTGTTGCCGGTTGCAAAGCAGAACACCAGTTCGGCCGGAATACCGCCCAAGCTCGACAGCAACGAGACCATGCGCAGAATGCCGAGCGGCTGCACGCCCGATCCGGCTGGCCCATCGGTCCCCAGGATCACCCGGTGCGGGCATTTGAGTTGCATTGCGGTCTGCGCCGCTGCGATGGCAATCTTTTCGTTGCCGTTGTGAACGATTTCGATGCCGCGCGTGGATTTCTCGCACAGTTCACAAACGTGGGCCTCCGGCAGCGCGGTGTGACCACCGTTGATGTGGCCGATGATGTCGGCGTCGGCCTCCAGCACCACGTCCTTGTCAATCATGCCCGAGCCCGGAATCGACGGGCCGCCGGTGTGGATGGTGCTCTGGATGCCGTACTTGCGAGCCCAGGCGACCATGCGCTGTGCCTCTTCGCCCGCCTTGACCGAGCCCAGACCGACCTCACCAAGCAGCTTGACTCCGGCATCGGCCAGGTCCTTGAAGTCCTGCTCGACCATGCCTTTCTCGATGACTGGGGCGCCTGCCAGCACCTTGACGCCACCCGGCCGGAAGTTGTCGAAGGCGCGCTGCGCCGTGATGGCCAGCGCCTTGAGGCCGACGATGTCCTTGGGCCGCCCGGGAAGGTGCACCTCGCCAGCGGAAATCATTGTCGTCACGCCACCATGCATGCTCGAGTCGATCCAGCCCAACTGCCCCTGGCGCGGGGTCCAGTCGCCAAAGACAGGGTGCACGTGACTGTCGATCAGGCCCGGGCATACACAGGTCTTGCGTGCATCGACGACCAGCGCCGCTTGCGCAAGGTCGCAGTCCGCCTCCTTGCCGAATGCCGTGATCAGCCCGTCGTGCACAACAATCGTGTCGGCGTCAAGCACGGGGTGGTCGATATCACCCGACAAGAGAAGGCCGATATTGCGGACGACGACTTTGCCCGACTTCAGATCACTGCTTGCTTGTGCCACGGTTTTGACTCCTTGAGCGGTTAAGTGGTGTTGAGAGAGATCCCAAGGCAATCCGGATGCCAGCCGCGGTCAAGACGCGGTCTTGCCGGAGATACCGATGGAGACAGTGCGAATCACACTGTCCTTGACGAAGGCTTCCCAGTGCGCCAGCGCCTGGGGGGCCTCGAGATCCTCACCGAGAAAGGCCGACAGCGTGTAGCGATTGGACTGGTAGAAGTATCCGGCCGCCGCGATCAGCAGGTAGATGTCGCGCGCCGACACGTCTGCGCGGAATATCCCTGATTCAACGCCGCGGCGTAGCAAGCCATCGATGACGCCGATCGCGGGCAAGGAATACTCGCGGGCGCGCGGGGACTTTTTGATGTGCCTGCCGCGCGCCAGATTCTCGCTATTGAGTATCGTCACGAACTCCGGGTTGCGTCGGTAATAGTTCAATGCGAAATGCACCACCGCTTCCAACGATTCGATCGGGCGCTCCACATCCAGACTGAGCGCCAACTCGGCTTCATTGAAGCGGCGATAGATCTCTTCAAGCGCCGCAACGAATAGACCCTCCTTGCTACCGAAGTAGTAGTAGATCATGCGGTCGTAGGACTTGGCCGCCTTCGAAATTTTGTCGACAGTCGCGCCAAGACCGTGCTTGGCAAACACCTTGATCGCCGCGCGCAGCAAGCTCTCGCGCGTTGCCTGGGCAGCCAGGGCGCGCACGCCAGGCTTGCGCTCAGAGCTGGCAGCGGGTCGAGCGGAAGGACGGGTTGGCATGGGGACTATTTCTCGGCGAACGCGCGCTCGATGACGAAGTCACCGGGAGTGGACGTATTGCCTTCCTTGAAGCCCCGCAGTTCGAGCAAACGCTTGAGATCGCGCAGCATGCCAGGACTGCCGCAAATCATCACCCGGTCGCTGGCCGGATCGAGTTCGGGCAAAGCCAGGTCCTGCCCCAGTTTGCCCGAGCCGATGAGGTCGGTAATGCGGCCCATGTTGCGGTATTGCTCCCGCGTTACGGTCGGGTAGTACTGCAATTGCGACGACACAATGTCACCCAGGAATTCGTGCGAGGGCAGGTGTTCGACCAGCAGATCGTGATAGGCCAGCTCATCGACCTTGCGCACTCCGTGCACCAACACGATGTGCTCGAATTTCTCATAGGTCTCGGGATCACGCACGATGCTCATAAATGGTGCCAGGCCGGTTCCGGTGGCGAACATATACAGCCGCCTGCCCGGCAGCAGGTAGTCAGCCACCAGGGTACCCGTCGGCTTTCGCCCGACGATGACGGTGTCGCCAACCTGGATGTGCTGCAGGCGCGAGGTCAACGGTCCATCGTCGACCTTGATGCTGAGGAACTCCAGATGGTCCTCATAGTTTGCGCTGGCAATGCTGTAAGCGCGCAACAACGGCTTGTCGTTGACGCGCAGGCCGATCATCGTGAAGTGCCCGTTCGAAAAGCGCAGTGCATCGTCGCGCGTCGTCGTGAAGCTGAACAGCCGGTCTGTCCAGTGATGGACGCTCAACACGCGCTCTTCATTGAATGCACTCATGTTCTAGCTCTCAGGGTATTCAGTGGGGCCCCGCACTGACATCAATGTCAGTGCAGTGTTCCAAGTTCGACGGAATTTGGCACCGGCGCCGTGCCTGTAGCGAACGCGGCTATCCGCAGCCGGATCGGTCAATCGGGCCTCCTCGATGTCCCGCCGACGGGGCGGGAAAAACTGTTTGCCAGATCCAAGCGGATATGCTAAATTTCGATTCATGTAGCGCTTGCACCATCAATGTTCAGCGAATCCTACATGAACAAGATGAACTCGACAAGTGCAACTGGAGACCGACACGTTGACAGAACACACCCGGACCGACGGCCTGCCAGGCATCGACTTGCCCACGGTGCTGGAGCGCTCGCGCCCGCGCAGCGATCGCATGGCCAGCGACAAGATCGAGTGCAATGCCTGCCCCGTGCTATGCCAGATCGGTGTCGGGCGCATAGGCGCCTGTGACCGATACGCCAACCAAGACGGCACGCTGGTGCGCGTCGATCCCGTGCTGTTGCTTCGCAGGACGATCGCCGACGCGCAATGCAGCCTGGTGGCCTTCGCCGATCGGGCCGCACTTCCCTCGACCGAGGGCAAGCCAGTGCCCGCGGCTCCCAACTCTGACTGGAGCGGTGATCTGCTACTGGCCGACGAGGTGTTCGTCACCGGAGTCGGCTCGTCGACAACCTACCCCGACTACAAGCCAGCGCCCTTCGTCGTCGGATCAAAGCAGGCCGGCATCGACATGGTGACCGTCGTCACCGAGGGAATCTTCAGCTATTGCAGCTTCAAGGTGAAGATCGACACCGACCGCTACCTGGGTCCCGAGCAGGCCAACGTGCGCTGCAAGGGCGAGGTCGTCGGTCACGTGACGACCGCCGAATACGGATCGCAGATGCTGTCGCTGGGCGGCGTGCACCACATCACGGGCGGCAGCAAGAAGGAGGGCCGGATCACGGTCCAGATGATGGAGTCGCTGGGCAACAAGCAGGCGGTCGAACTGACGGTCGATGGCGGCTCGCAGGTGATCGTCCAGGCCGGGCGCGCGCCGATCGTCAACGGAGTCGAGGAAGAGCGTATGCGCGTGGGCTGCGGTTCCGCCACCGTGGGCATCTTCGCCAAGCAGATGTTCGGACTGGCCGACGAGGTGATAGTGGTCGACGATCACATCACCGGCGTGCTGACCGAACACCAGGCCGGGCGTTGCCTGGATATGCGTCGCTCGGGCATCAAGATGCGCGGGCGCAAATCGACCCCAGGTCGCTATTTCCAGGTCGCCAACCCGGGCTCCGGCTGGGGCGGTACCGATATCGCTGATCCGCTCTCGATCATCGAGGGCTGGGATGAGAAGTTTGCCTGGCCTGGATTGCGCCTGCTGATGACATCCACCACCGGCGAGCATGCCTCATGGTATGAGCTCGACGAGGCCCTGGTGCCGCGCGAACACGAAATGCCGCCATCACTGCAATCCATCGTCAACCGCATCGGCGAAAACTGCGAGCCCTCGCTGTGCACGGTCCTGTTCCTCGGTGGCGCTGGCGGCAGCCTGCGAGCCGGCGTGACCGAGAACCCGGTGCTGCTGACGCGCTCCATCAAACAGGCGCTGGTCAACGTCACCTGCGGTGGCGCGCCAGCCTACATCTGGCCGGGCGGTGGCATCACCTTCATGGTCGACGTCATGCGCATGCCCGACCACAGCTTCGGCACCGTGCCGACACCGGCCATCGTGGCGCCGATCGAGTTCAGCATGCAACTTGACGATTTCGGCGCGCTCGGCGGTCACACAGACCACGTGCGCCCGCTCGACGAGGTGCTGCGGCGCGGCGCCTGGCACAACGATGGCGCGCCGTCTGCCCGGCTATGGATCGAATCGACGCCGGGCAACCCCTGGCCTTTGGGTCGACCCCCCTTGCTGGGCTGAGACCACGATGCACGCGCAACGTTCACCGCTCCCTGATGGTCGCTGGCACTTCCAGCATGGCCCGATCGACATCACGATTGGCGCCGAAGGACAGGCCGACGCCGTGCAAGCTGCCCATGCCGCGGCCTGGAGGCGTTTCGAGACGGTCCTGCAGGAGCTGGTGGCCGAACTGCCGATCCTGCGCCAGCCGCTGCGCGGAGGACCCTGCCCCTTGCATGGCCGCGTGGCGCAGCGCATGTGGGCGGCCTGCCGTCCCTATCGAGCCGGCTTCATCACCGCGATGGCCAGCGTGGCGGGGGCGGTTGCGCAGGAGTTGATCGAGCACTACCAGCGCCCTGGAATCGCGCGCGCCTGGGTCAACAACGGCGGCGATATCGCGCTGCACCTTGCGCCCGGTCAGTCCGTGCGCGTGGGCCTGTATGCCGACCTGGCCCGGCTGGACGCGCGCCAAGTGGTGGACGGGCTCGACCTCGACGGACACTTCGATGTGGGCTGGGCGCTCCCGGTGCGGGGCCTTGCCAGCAGCGGCTGGCGTGGTCGAAGCTTCTCGCTCGGCATCGCCGACACCGTGACGGTTCTCGCCCGCAGCGCCGCCGAGGCCGACGCAGCAGCCACCGTGATCGGCAATGCGGTGGCGGTGGAACACCCGGGCATCGTACGGCGCCCGGCCAGGGAACTGAGGGACGACAGCGACCTCGGCGCAATCGCGGTCACTGTCGACGTTGCGCGCCTGCCCAGCCGGGTGGTGCGCCAGGCCTTGCTGTGCGGGCTGCGGCGGGCACAAGAGTTGCGCGCCGCTGGCCTGATATGGTCCGCTATCCTCGTGTGCCAGGGGCAGGCGTTGACAACCGACGCGGCGGCGGCGCAGCTACCAGGCCATCACCACAACGACGCGCTGTCGGCAGCCTGATCCACCTCCACCGGAAACCACGCATGATAGAGATACGCCGCCTGATCGAGATACGCCGCATTTTCACCCACGTAGAAGACGTTCACCACGAGTTCGGCCCGGTCGCTGCCGTGCCGCTGCGCCGGGGCAGCATTGGCGTCGTTCTGACCAATCCGTTCGCGGGCCGCTACGTCGCCGACATCCTGCCGATGATGGAGGCGCTCAACCCGCTGGGCAGCACGATGGCACACCGGTTGCGCGCGGCGATGGACGTTCCGGTGGAGCGGATCGAAAGCTACGGCAAGGGCGCAATCATCGGCAGCGCGGGCGAACTCGAGCATGGCGCGCTTTGGCACGTGCCCGGTGGCTACGCCATGCGTGAGTTGCTGGGATGGAAGGGCGACCGCGCCGCCTATATGAAAGGCCAGGGAGAAGACAAGTCGGGCCAACCCGGCAATGGTCTATCCATCGTGCCGTCGACCAAGAAGGTGGGCGGACCGGGCACCTCGCTCGACGTGCCGATGACGCATATCAACGCCGCCTACGTTCGCAGCCACTTCGACGCCATCGAAGTTCGCGTTCCCGGCGCGCCGGCGGCCGATGAACTGGTCTTCGTTCTGGCCATGGGCACGGGGGCGCGCATACACGCCCGTGTCGGTGGGCTCAAGGCGGCTGACATCGCCAAATGGGACGGCTTGCGCTGAGGCGCGCGCCGCCGAAAGACACCTACACAGGCAACCAGGAGTACCCATGTCCGCCAAGATTCGCAAAATCGTCGTGCAGGTCGATGAAATCCACATCGAGATGAACCGTCCGGTGGTTCCGCCCACGCGTCGCGCGCTCGCCATGGCCGTCATCGACAACCCTTACGCCGGGCGCTTCGTCGAACAGCTCGATGAATTGGTGGCCATCGGCGAGGAACTCGGCGCCCTGCTGGGCGGCAAGTGTGTACAGGCGCTCGGCATAGAGCCCGGCCAGGCGCAAAGTTATGGCAAGGCGGCGATCGTCGGCGAGGCCGGCGAACTTGAGCACGCTGCCGCGATCCTGCACCCGAAGATGGGGGCCCCCTTGCGCGCCGAAGTCGAAAAAGGCGCGGCACTGGTTCCGTCGAGCAAGAAGCGTGGCGGATTGGGCACGACGATCGACGTTCCGCTCGGGCACAAGGATGCCGCGTATGTGCGCAGCCATTTCGACGCGATGGAAGCGCGCATCGGCGACGCACCGCGCGCCAACGAGATCGTCGTGGCCATCGTGGTCACCGACAGCGGTCGCCCGCTGCCCCGCATCGGCGGCCTGCAGGTTGCCGACATCAAGGGCGAAGACGGTCTGCGTTAGCGTCCCGGCTCCCTCACCTTTCCCACACGTAATCATCATCAACTGGAGACGACAATGACATTCCATAGACAGTTCAAGCAAGCGGCAGCCGCGGTGATTGCCGGTGCAAGCATCGCCATGGCCAGCCTCCCGGCCCAGGCGCAGGGCGTGATCAAGATCGGCGAAGTCAATAGCTATAAGGCCTTCCCTGCCTTCCTCGAGCCCTACAAGAAGGGCATGGAGCAGGCTGTCGACGAGATCAACGCCGCCGGCGGCGTGAACGGAAAGAAGCTCGAACTGATCACGCGCGATGACAATGGCAACCCTGGCGATGCCGTGCGTGTGGCCGAGGAGTTGGTGTCGCGCGAGCAGGTCGATGTGCTGACCGGTACCTTCCTGTCCCACATCGGACTGGCATTGACCGACTTCGCAAAGCAGAAGAAGATCTTCTTTCTGGCTGGCGAACCGCTGACCGACAAGATCGTCTGGCAAAGTGGCAACCGCTACACCTTCCGTCTGCGCCCATCGACCTATATGCAGGTGGCGATGCTGGTTCCGCAGGCAGCGGCAATGAAGAAGAAGCGCTGGGCCGTCGTTTATCCCAACTACGAATACGGGCAGTCCGCCGTGGCCACATTCAAGACGCTGATGACGGCGGCGCAACCCGGTGTGGAGTTCGTCGCCGAGCAGGCGCCACCACTGGGCAAGGTCGACTCCGGCAGCGTGGTCCAGGCGCTGGCCGACGCCAAACCTGACGCAATCTTCAACGTTCTGTTTGGCGCCGACCTGTCGAAGTTTGTGCGTGAAGGCAATACGCGCGGCCTGTTCAAGGGTCGCGAGGTGGTCAGCCTGCTGACCGGTGAACCCGAGTACCTCGACCCGCTGAAAGACGAGGCTCCGAGCGGTTGGCTGGTAACCGGTTACCCATGGAACGGAATACAGACCCCCGAGCACAAGGCCTTTTTGAGCGCCTACCAGGCCAAGTTCAAGGACTATCCGCGCCTGGGCTCGGTGGTCGGGTACAGCGCCATCAAATCGCTTGCAGCAGGCATGAAGAAGGCCCAATCAGCCGAGACCGAAAAACTGATCGCCGCCTTCAAAGGCCTGCAGGTCGACACGCCGTTCGGGAAGATCACCTATCGCGCCGAGGACCACCAGTCGACCATGGGCGCCTTCGTCGGGCGTACCAAGAACGAAGGCGGCAAAGGCATGATGGTGGACTACAGCTACATTGACGGTGCCAAGGTGATGCCTTCGGCCGAAGAAGTGAAGAAGCTGCGGCCCGCCGATTGATTCGCAGCTCCATTGAACACGCGGGTCGCAGGCGCGCAGGCGTAAGCGGCCCGACATGAAGCCACGCTCGCGCCGAGACGGCGGGAACGATCCCGCCCTCGCCGTGGACCGGTCATGAACCACTTATGAACCTATCAAGTTTTGTCGGCCAACTCCTCAACGGTCTGGCCGGCGCATCTTCGCTGTTTATGGTGGCGGCGGGGCTGTCGCTGATATTCGGCGTCACACGCATCGTCAACTTCGCCCATGGCTCCTTCTACATGGTGGGCATCTATGTCGCCTATTCGCTGGTGGACATGCTGGGCGCCGGGATCGGCTTCTGGCCTGCGCTGCTGCTGGCGGCGATAGCGGTCGGCGTGCTGGGCGCGCTGGTCGAGATCGTGCTGCTGCGGCGCATCTACCGCGCGCCTGAACTATTCCAGCTACTGGCCACGTTTGCACTTGTGCTCGTCTTCAAGGATGCCGTGCTCTGGTTGTGGGGCCCCGAGGAACTGCTCGGGCCGCGCGCACCGGGCTTGTCGGGCGCGGTGTTGATCCTCGGACGCCAGTTCCCCACCTATGACCTGCTTTTGATCGTCGTCGGCCCGGTCGTGCTGGCCCTGTTGTGGCTGCTGCTGACCCGTACCCGCTGGGGCACGCTGGTGCGCGCGGCCACCCAGGATCGCGAGATGGTGGGTGCATTGGGCGTCAACCAGGCCTGGCTGTTCACGTCCGTGTTCGCGCTCGGTGCGATGCTTGCGGGCCTCGGTGGTGCATTGCAGCTACCGCGCGAACCGGCCAACCTTGACCTCGACCTGCACATCATCGGTGCCGCCTTTGTCGTCGTGGTCGTCGGAGGCATGGGCTCGATTCCCGGCGCCTTCGTGGCAGCGCTGCTGATCGCCGAGTTGAAGGCCATCTGCATCTGGCTCGGACTGGTCGATGTGATGGGCATTGCGATTTCCTTCTCCAAGCTCACGCTCGTGGTCGAATTCGTCGTGATGGCCGTCGTGCTGGTCGTGCGACCATGGGGACTCATGGGTCGCCCACAGGTGCCGAGCCGACACGCCGGCCCGGTCGAGGCGCCGCTGCGCCCGGCCGACACACTGTTCAAGGCAGCCGCTGCGGTCGTCCTGCTGGCACTGGTGTTGTTGCCCCAGATGACCGCCGCTTCGCCCTACATCACGGTGCTGTTCATCGACCTGCTCATCGCCGCGCTGTTTGCGACCAGCCTGCACTTCATCATGGGCCCGGCCGGCATGCACTCGTTCGGCCATGCCGCGTACTTCGGCCTCGGCGCGTATGGCGCAGCGCTGCTGCTCCGCTCGCTGTCGCTGCCGATGGAAGTGGCGCTTGTCATGGCACCGTTGGTGGCCGCGATTGGCGCCGTCATCGTCGGCTGGTTCAGCGTGCGACTGTCCGGCGTCTACCTGGCCATGCTGACGCTGGCCTTCGCTCAGATCGCCTGGGCCATCGTCTATCAGTGGGACAACGTTACGGGCGGCAGCAACGGCCTCATCGGTATCTGGCCGTCGGCGTGGTTGTCGGACAAAACTTCCTACTACTACCTGACGCTGGCACTGGTGATTGCGTCCGCTCTGTTGCTGCGGCGCGCCCTGTATTCGCCTTTTGGCTATGCCATGCGCGCCGGGCGTGATTCGCCGCTGCGAGCCGACGCCATCGGAATCGATGTGAAGCGCGTTCAATGGATCGCCTTTGTCATCGCCGGCGCTTTTGCCGGCCTGGCCGGCGCGCTGTTTGCCTTCTCCAAGGGCAGTATTTCGCCAGAAAGCCTGCATGTCAGCAAGTCGATCGACGGCCTGGTGATGGTGCTGCTCGGCGGAGTCCAGACGCTGGTGGGCGGCGCCGTCGGCGCCTTCAGCTTTACCTGGCTCAATGACACCGTGGCTCGCAACACCGAGTATTGGCGCGCCATGGTGGGCGCCATCATCCTGATCCTGGTGCTGCTGTTTCCGCAGGGCATCGCTGGTTTTGTGCGCCAGATCTTTAGCGACAACCGGAATGCGAAGGAGGGCCGGCAATGAGCTTGCTCACGGTCACGGGTCTGGGCAAGTCCTTTGGGGGCAACAAGGCCGTCGACGGCATCAACTTCAAGCTCGAGGCGGGCGAACTACTGGCTCTGATTGGACCCAATGGCGCCGGCAAGTCCACAACTTTCAATATGGTCAACGGGCAGTTGCGCGCGGACGCCGGATCGATCCGGCTGGGTGGCACCGAACTCGTGGGCCTGCGGCCGCGCGACATCTGGCGCCTGGGCGTGGGACGCACGTTTCAGATTGCTGCCACGTTCGAGTCGCTGACAGTGGTCGAGAACGTGCAGATGGCGCTCATCTCCGCGGACCGCAAGCTGTATGCGATGTGGCGCCCGGCAGCCGCGCACAAACGGACACAGGCCATCGAGCTGCTCAAGCAGGTCGGAATGGCAGCGCAGGCCGACCGGCCCTGCAGCGTGCTGGCTTACGGCGACGTCAAGCGTGTCGAGCTGGCTATCGCCATGGCCAACGCGCCCAAGTTGTTGTTGATGGACGAGCCCACTGCCGGTATGGCTCCCAGGGAGCGCAATGACCTGATGGCGCTGACCAAGCAATTGGTCGTCGATCGCGGTATCGGCGTGCTGTTCACCGAACACAGCATGGATGTGGTGTTCGCCTATGCCGACCGCATGATCGTGCTGGCCCGCGGGCAACTGATTGCCGAAGGCAAGCCAGACGAAGTCCGCGACCATCCCAAGGTCCAGGAGGTCTATTTTGGCTCCGGGAAAACTTTCGAGAAGAAGACCACCAGCAGGGAAGTGAGCCCATGAACCGTCCGGCTGATCCCAACGAAAATGCCGCTGTGCGCAGCACGCAGGGTGGCGCGCCTGACGATACGGCCAGCTATTCCGATCAGGTGTTGCTCGACGTGCGTGGCCTGGCGGCATGGTACGGCGCCGCGCAAATCCTGTTCGGCGTAGATCTGCAAGTAAGCCGGGGAGAGGTGGTCGCGCTGATGGGGCGCAATGGCGCTGGAAAATCGACAACATTGAAGGCCCTGATGGGCATGCTTGACAAGCGCAAGGGATCGATCAGCTTCATGGGCCGCGACATCTCGAACAGCGACCCGCACGACGTTGCCTCGCATGGGCTGGGCTATGTTCCCGAGGACCGTCGAATTTTCAGTGACCTGACGGTGCTGGAGAATCTCGAGGTGGGTCGGCAGTCGGCCCGCCATTGGCCCGACGGCAGTGCGGCACCGGTATGGACGCGCGAACAACTCTTCGAACTTTTCCCCAATCTTGGCGAGATGCCGCAACGCCCTGGCGGCAGCATGAGCGGAGGCGAACAACAGATGCTTACCGTGGCGCGCACACTGATGGGGAATCCCTATCTCGTGCTGCTCGACGAGCCCTCCGAGGGTGTGGCTCCGGTCATCGTCGAGCAGATGGTGCACATGATCCTCGCGCTCAAGGCGCAGGGCGTGAGCATCTTGCTGTCAGAACAGAACATCCACTTCGCGCAGCTCGTGTCCGATCGTGTCTACGTGCTCGAGAAGGGCCAGATCCACTTCCAGGGCACGATGGCGCAACTCGCCGCCAACGAGGAGGTTCGGCGCGCCTACCTGAGCGTCTGACTGCGCTGCGACGGACTCGCGGCGTGGCGCAATCAGTGGCACCATGCAAGGGCGAGCCAACACGCCTGTTATCCATTCACCGGACCTGACCATGCCCAATCAAACCCCGAGCGAGTACCAGTTCTCCGAGCAGATCGGCCACCTGCTGCGGCGCGCCTATCAGCGCCATACGTCGATCTTCAGGGAAACCATCGTCGATGCGCAACTGACGGCCGCGCAATTCGTCGTGCTGTGCGCTGTGCGCGACAAGTCCGCCTGCGAGGTGCGCGACCTTGTGTCTGCGACAGCGCTCGATGAGCCGACCGTGCGCGGCATCATAGAGCGACTGAAATGGCGCGAGCTCCTGGACGTCGCCCACGAACCCGGCGACACGCGCCACATGGTCATGACTCTGACACCGACAGGCCGAATGCTGGTCGAGCAGATCGTCCCCGTCGCCGAGCAGATCTCGGAGTTGACCTTTGGCACGCTGTCCAAAAGCGAGCGCTCGACGCTGGTCACCCTGCTGCGCAGGATCAGCGGCATCGACGGCGCCGCCTGAGCCTTTTCGACACGCGCTTGTTGTCCCTCGCGCGCAGCCATGTCGACCTATTCAGTCCCCCATCCCATCACTCTGGTCGTCAACGGCACACCGCACTGTCTGGCGCTGCCGGCGGGGACTTCATTGCTCTGCGTGCTGCGCAACGACCTGGCGCTGAACGGCCCCAAATACGGATGCGGACTGGGACAGTGCGGGAGCTGTACGGTACTGGTCGACGGCGTAGCGGCCCGCGCTTGCGTCATTCCCGCGGCGGGCGTCGCCGGGCGGGCCATCACGACACTTGAAGGCCTGGGAGACCGGGCACATCCCCACCCTGTGCAGCAGGCCTTCATCGACGAACAGGCTGCGCAGTGCGGTTACTGCCTGAACGGAATGATCATGATGACCGCCGCGCTACTGGCCGAGACGCCGCGACCGACCGAGGCGCAGGTGGTGCAGGCCCTGTCAGGCAACCTGTGCCGCTGCGGCACCCATGTCGAGATCGTCCGTGCCGCGCTGCGCGCCGCCGATCTGCTGGCTGCAGCCGACACAGCTTCACCGCGCAACGCATGAGCCGCCGGGCCGCCCCAAGGCGAATAGTCCCGCAGTGCGCAGCACGAAGGGTAGTCCAGTGAGCCGCATCAATACCTTGCGCACCCGGAGCGATTTCATGCGCGCCATCGGCGTGCTGCTGGTGACGCGCGATCCGCCACCCGCATCGCCACCCGCCGCCGGCCAACCGCCAACGGTGGCAGGCAACCCAGCTGAGGGGGCGGAGATCCTGCTCTCGGTGTGGGACGACGGACAAGTCATCGCCCTCAACGGCCATGTCGACCTGGGTACCGGAATCCGCACCGCACTGGCGCAGATCGTCGCCGAAGAGCTCGACGTGACGCTGCAGCAGGTAGAAGTGGTCCTGGGCGACACCGCGCGCGCGCCGAACCAGGGGTCTACGATCGCCAGCGCGTCGATCCAGATTCACGCAGTGCCACTGCGTCAGGCGGCCGCGCAGGCCCGGGCGTTCCTGGTCGCACGCGCAGCTGCAGTGCTTGGCGTGAGTGCCGACCTCCTGTGCGTCGACGCGGGCCGAGTGCGCGACCGACGCGACGATGTCGGCGCGCAGCCAACCATCAGCTACGCCGAATTGCTGCGCGGTGAGCACTTCGAACTGCGACTGGACAATACGGCTTCGCTCAAGCCGTCATCCGACTACCGCGTGGTCGGTCAATCGGTGCCCCGCGTCGACATACCGGCCAAGGCCAGCGGCGAACTTGTCTTTGTTCACGACATGCGCGTGCCCGGCATGCTGCACGGACGCGTGGTGCGTCCGCCTTACGCAGGCGCCGACCACGGGGACTTCATCGGCAACACCCTGCTGGCAGTCGACGAGGCATCGATCGCCCACATCCCCGGCGTGCGTGCCGTGGTCGTGATCCGGGATTTCGTCGGCGTCGTCGCTGAACGCGAGGACCAAGCCGAACGGGCCGCCACCGAGCTTCAGGTGCAGTGGAAGTCCTGGCCGGCACAGCCTGACCTGGGCGATGTGGGTCAGGCCCTGCGTGCCAATCCGGCAGTGCCGCGCCAGCTGATCAATGACGGAGATGTCGATGCCGCGCTGGCCGGCGCCGCACAGACCTTGCAGCGCAACTACCTGTGGCCGTACCAGCTGCACGCCTCGATCGGGCCTTCGTGCGCGCTCGCCCACTGGCACGGCCAAGCTGATGGCGCACCGGCCATCACGGTCTGGGCCGGCACGCAGAATCCGCATGCGCTGCGCGCCGACTTGTCGGTGCTGCTGGGCGTGGCCGACGTGGCGGTCGAGATCATCCGCATGGAAGCCGCCGGCTGCTATGGGCGCAACAGCGCCGATGACGTGGCCGCCGACGCGGCTCTGCTGTCGCGCGCGGTGGGTGCGCCAGTGCGCGTGCAGCTCAGCCGCGAACAAGAGCACCTGTGGGAGCCCAAGGGCGCGGCGCAATGGATGGAAGTGCGTGGCGGAATCGACACCGACGGCGCCTTCGCCGCCTACGACTTCACGACATCCTACCCGTCGAATGCGGCACCGACCCTGGCCTTGCTGTTGACGCGGACGATCGAGCCCCTGGCGCAGGCCTTTGCGATGGGCGACCGCACGGCGCGACCGCCCTACGACGTGCCAAACCTGCGCGTCACCGTCAATGACATGCCGCCCATATTGCGGGCCTCCTGGCTGCGTGGCGTGTCGGCACTGCCGAACTCCTTCGCCCACGAGTCCTACATCGATGAACTCGCCACCGCCGCTGGCGCCGACCCGGTGCAGTTTCGGCTGAAACATCTGCCCGACCCGCGCGCCGCCGAACTGCTGCAGGCCACCGCCGACAAGGCCGGCTGGCGGGCGCACACGCAGCCGCAACAGCAGCCGGCGAGCGCCGACATCCTGCACGGACAAGGCGTTGCCTATGCGCGCTACGTGCACAGCAAGTGGCCCGGGTTCGGCGCCGCCTGGTCGGCCTGGGTGGCCGACGTCGACGTCAACAAATCGACCGGTGAGGTGCATGTCAGGCGCGTCGTGGTCGGCCACGACGCCGGTCTGATGATCAACCCGGCCGGCGTCCAGCATCAGATCCACGGCAACGTGGTGCAGACCACCAGCCGCGCGCTGAAGGAGCAGATGCGGACCGACCCGCAGACCCACACCGTGGCCACGCGTGAATGGGGCAGCTATCCGATCCTGAGCTTCCGTGAGGTACCGGTGATCGAAGTGCTGACGATGCCGCGCCAGGGCGAACCGCCACTGGGCGCCGGAGAGTCGTCGTCGATACCGGGCACGGCGGCCATCGCCAACGCAATTTTCGATGCGACCGGCGTGCGTTTTCGCCAGCCTCCTTTCACCCCCGAGGTGGTGCGTGCAGCGCTGAACCCGTCGCCACCTGCGGCCGCTCCGGCGCCTGCGCCCGCGTCGCCACCGGCCATGGCGCCCAATGCACCATGGCCGCGTGAAAAGCGCTGGTGGACAAGAGCCGGCGCACTGGCACTGGGCGTTGCCGGCCTGGGCGCGGCCGCGCTCGGCTGGCCGCCGACCATTTCGCCGGTGGCGCGCATCGACGCGTCGATCTACACCCCGGCCACGATCGAGCGCGGGCGCCAACTCGCCGCGCTCGGCAACTGCGAGATCTGCCACACGGCTCCCGGTGGCGTGCCCAATGCCGGCGGGCGGGCGATCGACACGCCCTTCGGTACCGTCTACGCGACCAATCTGACGCCGGACCCGGCAACCGGCATCGGCAGTTGGTCATTCAACGCCTTCCAGCGCGCGATGCGCGAAGGCATCTCGCGCGACGGCCACCGCTTGTATCCGGTCTTCCCGTACACGGCGTTCGCGCAGACCAGCGACGCGGACCTGACCGCGCTTTACGCTTACCTGATGTCACAGCCTGCGGTGGCTTCGCAGGCACCCGAAACCCGACTTGCCTTTCCGTTCGGGGTGCGCCCTCTGCTGGCGCTGTGGAACGCGTTGTTCCTCGGTCCGGGCGCGGTGGCGCAGGCCGACACCACGCGCAGCGCGCAATGGAATCGCGGCGCCTACCTCGTCAACGGACTCGGTCATTGCGGCGCCTGCCATACCCCGCGCAACGCGCTTGGCGCCGAGCGCGGCGGCAACGCCTACCTGGCCGGTGCCTTCGTCAAGGGATGGGAAGCACCGGCGTTGACAGCCGCCTCGCGCGCACCCGTACCCTGGACCGAGGAGGCGTTCTTTCGCTACCTGCGCCATGGCCACAGTGCCGAGCACGGCGTCGCGGCCGGGCCGATGGCACCTGTGGTCCGCTCTCTGTCGGCCCTGCCCGACGCCGATATCCAGGCAATGGCACAGTACCTGGCTTCGTTCAACCTGCCAACGAGCCAGGCCCAGGCAGTCGCCGTTGCGCGCGAGGCGATCGCCGCTGGCCAGGCGACAGCTCCGCTGGCGGGCCCCGCGCAGCGCCTGTTTGAGGGCGCCTGCGGCGCCTGCCACCACGACGGCGATGGTCCGCGTCTGCTGGGCGTGAACACCCCGCTGGCGTTGAACAGTAGCCTGCACAGCGATAGCCCCGACAACTTGCTGCGCGTCATTCTCGAAGGGCACAGCGAGCCGGCGACGGGCGAGATCGGCTTCATGCCTGCCTTCGGGCGGGCACTGGATGACCGCCAGATGGCCGATCTGCTGAAATACATGCGCCAGCGATTCGCCCCCCGCAAGGTTGCCTGGACTGATCTGCAGGCCGCGGCGGCGCGCGTGCGCCAGTCGCCGTCCGGCCCCTGAACCTGCCATGCAGGGTTCGACGCTCTGGTGTTCAAGGCCTCGCGCGGCATCATCAGCGACGTCAACAAGCAGATGGAGGCGCTCACCCTCATTCGGAACCGGCGTCGCTTCGATGAAATCATGGCTGCAAAGTGGAAACGCACCGTGCGTTGATCGATGAAGCCGACAAAATGCTATACAAAGCCAAAAGCACAGGGCGCAATCGCGTATGCGAAACGGATGCGCAGGGATGACGCGCAAGGTTCCGTTTCTCATTCGAGAGTATCCTGAAGCGTTCACCTCTGGCGGCGAATCTTCGCTTGCCGGATGGTGCGGCAAGGCGACCCCAAGAGCTTGTCTTTTCCCTGGAGGTCGACCCGCCCGATGATGCGCAGCACGCGTTCTTTCACGACCGTGGCCCGGTACGCCCGAGTCTGGTGGGAACGACTGCGTGCCGGAACAACCGAAGTCACAGCGACGACCGAAGATGAACCGCTGCGTGCCGAGCTCTTCAGCGCCGACCAGATGGCCTTGTATGGCAAACGGCTGGCCGCGGCGCGCAACGCAATATTGTGGTCCAGGGCTACGGCATCCTGCAGCCTCGCGTTGCCCTGAGTCTGACCAGCACTAACCGCAGCGGCTACGCAAGGCTGCATGGTGGCGAGACCGGCATCGACCCCTATACGCGAGCCGTCTCCGATGTCTACCAGGACCTGTTCGGCGAAGGCTCGTTCGTCGGCAAGGGCATCTACGACGTCGATGTCTTCGAACGCGCTCTTGGCCACAGCATGCCCGAGAACCGCATCCTGAGCCATGACTTGCTCGAAGGCTGCTACGCACGCGCCGGCCTGCTCAGCGAGGTGCAACTGCTCGAGGACGCGCCGATGCGCTACAGCGCCGACGTGGCACGACGCTACCGCTGGATTCGCGGCGACTGGCGGTTGCTGGGCTGGTTGCGCGCACGGCTGCACGCGTTGCCGCAGGCGCCGCCCAATCCGCTGTCACTGCTGTCACGCGCCAAGATCTTCGACAACCTGCGGCGCAGCCTTGCACCCGCAGCGCTATTGCTGATGTTGCTGGTCGCATGGGGCTTGATGCCGCAACCTGCGCGGTGGACCCTGTATGTGCTCGCGGTCATCGCACTGGTGCCACTGAGCGCCCGCCTGGCGGCCTGGTTGCGCCTCCCCTTCCAGCACTGGCGCTCCGAGGAGCCGACGAGGGCCGCGGCGCTGTTCAGCAGCCAGGTGCGGGACCTGCTGCTGCAGACGTCGCAGACGCTGGCCTGCTTGCCCTACGAGGCGGTCTACAGCGTGGGGGCCGTTGCGCGCACCTTGTGGCGCGTTCTGTTGTCCAAGCGCCGGCTGCTGGAGTGGCGTCCTTCCGCCGATGTCCGGGTCGATACTGCGCCCGGCAGCCTGCAGGACCTGCTGCATTGCGCGCGCACGATGGCCGTCGGCCCGATACTCGCCATCGTCAGCGGCGTCGCTCTGGCCCTGCTGCGTCCGCCGGTGCTGGCCATAGCCGCTCCCGTGCTGGTGTTGTGGTTCCTGTCGCCGCTGCTCGTTTGGTGGATCGACCGTCCGCTGCAGCGCAAGCCTGCTGCACTGACCAGTAGGCAAACCGTTTTTCTGCGCCGGCTTGCGCGCCGCACCTGGGCATTCTTCGAGACCCATGTCGGCGCGGCGGACCACCACCTGCCACCCGACAACGTGCAGGAGCATCCGGTCGCGCGCATCGCGCATCGGACCTCGCCGACCAACATGGGCTTCGGCCATGCGTGCCGAGCAACCGGTTCCGGTGGGCGATCGGTCGATCTTGCCGGGTCGGATCGCCACCGCATTGGAGCCGGTCCAAACACCGTTTTCCTGGCTCAAGGGGCCGGCAAACTGGCAAAACGAGATGTGTTTCCAATCCACATTGGCAGGGTGCAAAAATCCTAACTGCTCAGTAGCCGCCGCGGTGATTTTCATGCCCAGTTCGGCCAGCTCGCGCGCTTCGTCCGCCTGGATGGCGAAGCCCAGTTTCCGGGCGTCCACGATGACAAAACTGTCACCGCCATAAGCCGTGTCCACGACCAGGGTGCCGACGCCGGCGACCTCCAGCTGCGCATCAAGCTTGGCTGCAAAGGAAGGCAGATTGCGCACCGAAATGCGTTGGGCCTTCCCGTCCTTGCAGTCCGCGGTAATTTCGATCAAACCGCCGGGGGGCTCCAGCACCATGCGGGTGACCGGTTCGGTCATCGGGATGATGCCGGTCTCCAGCAGCACCGTGGCCACGCAGATTGAATTGGAGCCCGACATCGGAGGCGTGTCGCAGGGCTCCATGATGATCCAGCCCATCTGCGCCAGCGGGTTCTTCGGTGGCACCAGCAGGTTGACGTGGCGGAACACACCACCGCGCGGCTCGTTGAGCATGAAGTTGCGCAGCGTCTCATCACGGGCGATAAAACGTGACTGCTCCCAGATGCTGTCGCCCGGCGGAGCTGCCACACCGCCTACGATGACATCGCCCACCTCACCGGCGGCGTGGCAACTCACCACATGAATGACCTTGGAACTGTTCATAGTGCGACTTCCGTTTGTTTCATGACGCTGCGCTGCAAACTGACCCTGCATCGAAAGACAAAGTACATCAAGAAAACGCACTGCACCAGGGTTAACCCGAGGACGGGCGCAACGCCAATCGGCGATTGGCCCGACATCGTACTTTTGCCTCCGCCCGTCGGAGAGGATCAATCCCTGTTTCCCCTTGTCATCGTACGTTCGCGGACACTGCTGATGCAAGTTGTCCGGCTTTGATCCGTCCCCCCTCCAAAGAAAGTCGATCTCATGAAATCCAAGTCCAGACTGCTTCCTCTATCGATTGCTGCGGCCGCCCTGTCTCTGGGTGCGATCCACACTGCCCAGGCCCAGGAACAGGTCGTCAAGATCGGTCACACCGGCCCGCTGTCAGGTTCCAATGCCTTTGCCGGCAAGGACAACGAAAACGGCGTTCGCATGGCCGTGGAAGAACTCAACACCAAGAAGCTAAAGGTGGGCGGCAAAGCCTTGAAGTTCGAACTGGCGTCCGAAGACGACCAGTGCGACCCCAAGACCGGCATGGCGGTGGCGCAAAAGTTGATGGATGCCGGCGTCAAGTTCGTGATGGGGCCTTATTGCTCCGGCGTGGCGATTCCCGCATCCAGAATCTATGACTCCGGCGGCGCTATTCTGTCCACGGTGGGCAGCAATCCGAAGGTCACGATGGGCGGCTACAAGAGCGTGTTCCGCGTGATTGCCGGCGACAACCTGATTGGCAGCAGCATGGCCCAATATGCCTTCAACACCATGAAGGCCAAGACCGCTGGTGTGATCGACGACCGCACGGCCTTCGGACAGGGCCTGGCGGACGAGTTCATCAAGGAAGCCAAGGTACTGGGCCTGACCATCGTCGGACAGGATTACACAACCGACAAGTCGATCGACTTCAGCGCGATCCTGACGAACATGAAAGGGAAAAACCCGGACGTGATCTTCTACGGCGGTTATGCCGGACAGGCCGGCCCCATGGTCAAGCAG
>Ga0209284_10003067_pt1 | contig 21355 bp, 20 predicted proteins | sample FRY03_FD_187211 | JGI IMG/M metagenome (GOLD analysis project Ga0209284, IMG submission 187211) | Freshwater microbial communities from Lake Fryxell liftoff mats and glacier meltwater in Antarctica - FRY-03 (SPAdes) (version 2) | ecosystem: Environmental > Aquatic > Freshwater > Ice > Glacier...
CATTCACCATTCACCATTCACCATTCACCATTCACCATTCACCATTCACCATTCACCATTCACCATTCACCATTCACCATTCACCATTCACCATTCACTCGCTACTTCCGGCGACGAATCCAGCGGATGGGAAGTGTGACAGCCAGCACTGTTGCGATGATGATGCCGGCGATGGCAAACCCGCGAAGGATGGATGACCCTTCCATTCCGCGTTCGGCCAGAATCAGGACGGAAGAACCGACCATCAGGCCGGCAATGACCAGACCCATCGCGATTGTGCCGCTGGCGTGTTCAAGCGTGTCATCGTTCAGGCGGTCGATTCCGTGGTGCCGCAGATTCACGCTGAATTCACGGCGTCGCAGCTGATCGAGAACATCCCGCATTTCATCGGGCAGATCTTCCAGCAGTGACAGATAACGTTGAGCTGTCGTGAAGACTCGTTCCTGAGCCGCCTTGAATCCATATCGATCGCGAACCATCTTTTCCAGCTGAGGTCGGCCGTGAGCGATGAGGTCGAACTGCGGATCAATTTCGCGAGCCACGCCCTGGATGGTGGATAACGCTTTGATCAGAAACACAAGATCAGCCGGACATCGAATTCGATAACGCCGCAGCAGCGCGAAGAATTCCTCCAGCAGTCCGGCCATATCCAGAGATTCAATCGTGCCTCGTTCAAAGCGGGCCATAAAGGTCCACGCATCTCGTCGAAAGGCCCGGTCAAATTTCAGCGCTGTTTCAGCGCCGCACAGCGCCATCGTCGCATCAATGACGTTGTCCAGATCGGAGTTGATAACGGCCATCACGAGGTTTGCCAGATCCTGCATCGTTTGACGATCGATGCGACCGGTCATGCCGCAATCGATGAAGCAGATGCTGCCGTCGGGCATGGCGAAGATATTGCCCGGATGCGGATCGGCGTGAAAGAAGCCAAATTCCAGGCACTGCCGAAAAACAGCCTCCGCGCATTTCGACACAATCTGCCGCCGCTGCTCGGCCGTCATGACAGCAAAATCTGTTTCCGACAGCAGGGTCCCCTGAACATGCTCCAGCGTCAGAACTCGCCGTGTCGTCGATGGCCAGTAGACGATCGGGAAATGAATCTTCGGATCGTCAGCAAAGTACTTTCGGAAGCGGTCTGTGGATCGCCCTTCGTGCAGCAGATCCACTTCCCGTGTCAGTTCCTGCTGGAACTCCCGAACCGTCTCCGTCGGGCTGTAACCGAGCTCCCGAAATCGGTTCTCCGTCAGCCGAGCCAGCTCCATCAGGATATCCATATCCGACTCGATCGTTTCCTCAATCCCGGGCCGAACAATTTTCAGAACGACGTTTGTTCCGTCGGCCAAAACGGCCGGGTGTACTTGAGCAATCGACGCGGCTGCAATGGGCTTTTCGTCAATGAACCGAAACAACGTCGCCAGGCGGTCGCCGAATTCTTCTTCGAGTCGTTTGCGAATTTCCGGATAAGGGACCGTCGGGCAGTTGGATCGCAGTCGTCGAAGCTCATCGGCCAGTTCCGCAGGCACAAGATCAGGACGAGTGCTGAGCACTTGTCCGAGCTTAATAAAAGTGCCACCCAGTTCTTCCAGTGCTTCCCGAACACGGACCTCCACAGGTGTGCTGACTGAAGCCTCGGCCCGGGAACGCAGCAAAATTTCCTGACCGCGTTCGATGATACGTTCAATGCCTGTATCTGCCAGGATCTGACGAAATCCGTGCTTCGCAAGAACTGCAATGACTTCGGCCGCTCGCCGTGTATTTCGAATTCCTCGCCGGATCCCGATCGGGTCACTCACGATGCCTGGTCCTCCTGATCAGCTGGAGTTTCTGCAACGGTCTTGTCATTCCTGCGGCGATCAGGGTCCAGATAATCGGCTGCGCTCGCCAGCAGCCCGCTCATGGCGCCCAGCAATGCGCCGGCCGCCAGCTGACTTCCGCGAACAGCAGTGCCAGCAGCCTCACTGGCGCTCTGCACCGGGTGTTTGGTCACCGCTTCAACGGACGCCTTGATGGCCGGCATCACAACCGCTGCAGATCGCTCGGCATATGTCTTCAGTTCCTGAAACGTCGAACCTGTTTCTTCAGTCATGCGACTCGAAAAATACTTGACCGTGTCTTTGAGGATGTCGCTGATGCCGCTCAGGTTTTTCTTTGCGTGATCCAGATCCGGGCCTGCGAAACGCTGACCTCGCTCGGCCGCTTCCTGAACGGCATCCTTCGTTGAATCAGCAACGGCGGCGAGTCCGGCGGTGACGCCGTCGATCACATTGCGAAGGACACTGTCCGGCTTGTCCGGCGTCGAACGATTGGCGATATCAGCGGCGGTTTGCATGATGCCGTTCACCGCCGCTCGCGCCGATGCCGTTGTGGCATCGGCTCGCCGAAACAGACTCACAACGATGTCGCGAATTCGATTTTGAACATCATCACCCGATTCTATGGCTGATCGCACAGCCTCTGAAACAGGCTCCGTCACGGGTTCAGGTGGTTGAGTTCTGCAGGTTTCTGGTGCTGGTGTCGATTGTGGTTCATGTGTTGCAGGATCCATCATGGGAATCACTTTCAGTTGGAGATTTGCCAGCGTCACAGCAGCGTCGCCCCGGAATCTTTGAATCTGTCCGGCTGGTGACCGCACGAAGCGTTCACCATTCGCCTCCGGCGGCAGAAGAGCCCCCCGCAGGCATCTGACCACGAGGAAGACTTTGAGTGACGCTCCGATTCGAGCCCGGCTCTAATTCAATGGCAGGGAACGCCCCTGCCGTGCAGTTTACCGCTGCAGAGCCCCCGAGGCAAATTATGGTCGCTTTCGTCCGCCAGGACTCATGGCCCCGGTTGGAATCGGTGGGTGTCACCTTCCCACGGCGCAAGAACTCGCGGACCTGATCGTCGGTTGCCGGCCGCACCACGAAATTCCAGTGACTCGGCATCGTAACCATGGCGAAAATCGGGAAGGGCACTAGTCGCAATATTTCGGCCAGTACCCGAATGAAGGCCGAGCCGTCCAGGCCAACAGCTCAAGATAATCGCCGTCGACATCGACAAAAAGCTCTTGTTACGACATCGAGCTGAAGACCGCGATCGCCTCGAGCGATCTTGTGGTGCCCCCGTGGATGACGGCGGCGAAGTTTCAGTCGCTGCTGATTCGTGTGGGGCGTGTTCGCTGGAATGTGCGTGTGCAGAAACGGTATCCGCACGCTGTTTCGGTCGCCGGCTATCTGGCTCGCTACATGTCAGGCGAATTCTGCAATTCGGAGAGTCTTCTTCGGGGCCGTCTGATGCCCACAAGCCGCGAATCCGCCCGATTGCTTCTTTGCCCGATGCCGGTCGTTGCCGTCATGGCAAATGGTAGCCTTCGCGATTCACGCGAATGCGGTACAGGCTGGCACCGGCCGTGATGTAGAGCAACGTTGCATCTTTGCCTCGGCCGAATCCGACGTTCGTAGGAATCTCAGTGGGAATATATGCCAGCTCTTTTCCATCCGGTGAATACACACAGATGCCTGGACGATTCTCAGCTCGCACCGCGACGTACAGGTTGCCATCCTTGTCGACGACCAGACCATCCGGTCCGTCGAACGGCGAATAGTCCACCAGTACTTTACGGAACTTCGCTGTGCCGTCATCGGCAAGGTCATACGCCAGCAGTGCCATCATGCCTTTCCGCAGCGGGATCATGACCTTGTTGGCTTCAGTTGAGCTTGGGTCCGCGAGACGTTCAATCGCGGTTCCTCCATTGTCGTTGCTAACGACATAGAGAGTCTTCTGGTCCGGGGAGACGCAGACTCCGTTGGCTTTTCCTGCGTCGGTGATAATGCGATGCAGCGAACCGTCCAGGTCGATGCGGTAGACTCCGACGACTGGCTGGTCAATGGCCTCATGGCCAAGATATCGCGGATCGCTGAAGTAGATACGACCTTTGTCGTCGATTGTAATGTCGTTCGGAGAATTGAGCGGACGTCCTTCAAACAGACTGGCAATAATTTTCGCCCGGCCCGTCTTCATATCTGTTCGAGTCACACGGCGACCACCATAGTCAGCACCTTCGGCGACGATCATGTTTCCCGCTGCATCGAACTTGATTCCGTTCGACATCCCGCTGGGAGATCGAAAGATCGACGTAGCCTTCGTGGCTGGATCAAACTTCCAGATGTAGCCTGCGTCGATCGCTCCGTTCTTATCGCGCGAAACATTCGAAAACGTGATCTCACTGAAGTACACCATGCCGTCGGGTGCGACGCTGACGCCCTCCGTGAGCACTTTCGATTCGAAGAGTTTTTCCAGCTTTGCATCGGCCGGAACGATTGGTCCTTGTGCCAGGCTCGTGTGGTAACTGACGAGCACTCCGAAAAGTACGAAAAATAAACGGCATTGCGCAGAGACAGTGCAGGCGGACTTCATCTTGCAGATCCTTTGATTGGAAAAAGGTGGGCGGGGGCTATCGTGCAGCATTACACAATCGATTCCATTTTTCCACGAAAGCGGGGCGATCCAGTACCTCCGGGTTGACAATCCCTCGCGGTTTTCGGCCTGATGCAAGATCGATCATGCCCTGACAGGCGGCTCGGCCAATGTCTCGAAACAACTCTTCGGTCCACGCAATTGAATGTGGCGCGAGCAGGACGTTGTCGAACCCGGAAAACACCGACGGTTCGGTGAGCGGTTCAACCTGAAAACAGTCCAGGGCAGCTCCCGCGATTTGTCGCGACGTAAGTGCGTTGGCCAGCGCCGCTTCATCAACGATGCCACCACGTGCAGTGTTGATCAGATACGCTGTTGGTTTCATCAATTCCAGTTCGTGTGCCCCGATCAGGTTGCGAGTATGTTCATTCAATGGACAGTGGAGTGAAACAAAGTCCGACTGCTCAAGCAGTTCTTCCAGTGTCACAGCGCGAACACCAAGTTCATTGACAATGGATGAATTCGCGAAGGGATCAAACACGAGTGGTTGTTTCATCCCAAAACCCGAAAGCAATCGCACCAGTGACTGACCAATTCCACCAAATCCGATCACACCCAGCGTCCTGTCCCGCAGTTCTGTTCCCATATACTGACTCCGCTCGTCCCAGCGAGCTTCACGCACGAGTCGATCCTTTATCCGCAAATGATGGGTCAGAGCCAGCATCCATCCGACGGTCGCTTCGGCCACCGGGCGATCGACAGCTCCCGTCGTGATGAAGAGCAACACATTTGCCTCAGTACAGGCTTTGACATCGACGCTGTCGAAGCCCACTCCAAAACGACCGATCGCCAGCAGATCATCACTGTGCGTAAGGCTGTGAGCCGTCACTCGCGGCGTCAGCACAATCACTCCGTTCATGCCGGCAAGTTGCTGCGGCTGAATCTCCATTTTGTGATCGACAAACGGGCTGACCGCGATACGACCATCGTCTTCGAACAGGCTCAATCCGATATCGCGGTATTTTGTGGCGCCGCTCAAGTCATAGAAATCAGCGGTCAGGGCAACGCGGAAGTTCGAAGTCGCTTGTGTCATTAATCGGGGCCATGCCAGTGGAACTCTCGTTTCGCACAGTGTTGTATAAGAAGTCGAGTCCCGATGCCAATGTTGTCGGCCGCAGTTTTTCAGGCGTCCAATTTTTCCATGAGGATCGCTCGATTGATATGTGCCCTATAGTCGCCTTTCGCTCCGCGAAAGAACGTTGCTTTCGCGGAGCGAAAGGCGACTATTATTGCTCGAACGATCCTTATCGCCAGGGATTTCCTTCGATCGTTGCGCAGCGTTCATCGACCATGATCCGCTCAGGTCGCGGGCCAGCATAGACCCATAGCATCTCCATCGTGGTATTTGATTCGTTGATGAAATAATGCACTCGCCCACGCGGCTGTAACGCGGTCGCACAGTCGTTCATGGCATACCTTCGCCCTTCCACAATGCACATCGCCGTTCCGGAGATGATGCAGATGGATTCATCAAAATCATGCACATGGGCTGGAAGTCTGCCGCCGGGGTGAAACAAACCATAACCGCCGCTCATCTCGAGTCCCGGCATCAGATCGGCGTTGAAGCAGTCAATGAATTCTGTATTCGGCCCGGCAGCGCTTCGCGGGGCGGTTGCAAATCGGTTAATCCGTTCTGCGTCTGCAACGCCAGTCGAATCATCCGGCATGGATCGCTTCGAAAAGAATTTATCGACCTGAGTACGACCTGGAACATCGACAGCCATCGCAATATGCAGAACGGCGTTTTCCGTCGTCGATGTATTTCGAGCCGCATGTGCCTGACCAGCCCGGATCACCGCATTGTCCAACTTCTTCAGTGAGTAACTGCGGCCTTCCACATCAAGGGTGAAGGTGCCGCTCAGCAGCGTTATAGACTCGGTGAACGCATGCATGTGATATGGCAATATGGCACCTGGTGCGAACGTCACGATTCCGGTCGTCAGTGTTCTGGCGTGATTGTGGTTTCCGACCAGACAATCAAAAACAACTCCCGGTGAAATCTCCTTCTTCACGCCGTGACCGACAGCTGTCATCACTTCGGCACGATCCGGCCTCATAGTCTCGGGAGGTCGAGGCAGCGGTGGTTGCGGCGCTGTCGTTTTTGTTTTTGGATCTGGTACCAGCGACGCACGCAATGGTTGATCGCGGCCAACTGCGGCAAGCGACCCCTTCAGTGAGCGAAGGAGCATTCCGGTATCAGTCCCGACACAGATGGCGCGAAAACCCTGTGCCTGCCGTTCGTGGATATTGTCAATGCCGGTCGCGATCAGACCGCAATGCTTGCCTGCTGCGCGAATCGTGTCTTTGAGTCTCAAAATCTGTTCGGCAACGCCCGGTCCTTCCCATTGTCCGCGAAAACCAGCGGTTGAAGAAAAATCTGCAGGGCCAAACCAGAGAAGTTCCACGCCATCGACCTGACACATCATCGGTACTTGTCTTACCGCCTGGACAGACTCAATGATCGGCACCACAAGCACGTGCTCATTGGCTTCCTGAGCATGTTCCGCAATGCACTGTCCCCAGCCAGTGGCTCGTTCTGCACCAATGCCTCGCAGGCCTTCCGTTGGATATCGCGAATACGCGACTGCAAGCTTCAGTTGTTCGGCGGTTTCGATCCATGGGACGACAATTCCATCGGCACCGATATCCAACGCACGTTTGATCAATGCACCGTTGAGTTCTGCAATTCGCACCAACGCCACTGTCTCACTTCGCACAGTGGCGCGGATGTGCTCCGAGATTTCTTTCCAGTCCAGATGCCCGTGTTCCGCATCGATCACGACCCAATCGAGTCCCAATGCAACAGCTATCTCCGTGATACTGGGCGATTCCAGTGTCACCCAAAGCCCAAATACGGATTCATCGCGCGCCAGCTTCTGCCGGAGACTACGAATAGCAGACGTTTTCATGAAGACCCTGACGAACGAGTAGTAACAAAAAACTTCTGCGAGTTGTGAGACTGCACGGTATGTGAAGCGGAGCGAAACACACCATCAAAATGTTATTTTGAAAAGCGGTTTAGTCAGCTTCTGAAGACGTGTCAAGCCGCCTTTTCCCCGCAGGCGCGGGAATTGTGCAACGCAGGCGGTTTCATGACCTTTGACCACACTTTTAGAGGATCACAAGGCTTGACCCAAGACTGTTCGGCACGGCGTTTGATGTGGTCGCGGCGAAATCCGGGAAAATATTGTGAGCGCTATTGCGCGCCTTCCTTGAAGTTGCCTGGCTTCACATATGGAAGAAGATGGCAACACACACTCAGCGACGGCATTCTTCGAATCGCCACAAACAGAATGGTATCGAGATTCAAACGTACTCAGCGATCAATGCCTGCATGCTGATTGCTTTGTGGACCGGCTGCAAGCCGACGAAGCGGACGTTTGAAATGATCTGTTTCTACTTCTGCGGCCTTGTCAGCGAAGAGGAACTGATGGCTCACATCGACAAACTGAAAAAACAGACGTCATGATTCGCGGGGTGCGTTCGTCATCTCGTCCGCCGCCGTTTACGCTGCGCGCACATTTCGTCGCACGCCACATGCACGCCCTCGAAATACTCGCGGCATTCAATCACGGAAATCTCCGCCACCCGCCGCGACACTCTCGGATCCGCTTCGCGCTGCGCGCTGCGATCGCCGTGCCGAACAGTATTGCGCCTGAACCTCTTGATCGTTCATCCCTGACAATCTATTCTTGAATCCTGACGCTGCGTGTCACGACGTCTGACACCTTGTCGACTTCAGCATTGGTCGCGCGGCTGATAAACAGCGCCATAAGTTCCCGACGGGACGTGACCCCAAGTTCCCGGTAGACAATACGAATGTGGGAGTGGATCGTGTGGTGGCTGACAAACAGCTCTGCGGCCATTTCCTTCTCGGCTTTCCCGGTCAGCAACCGACGTAGTACACGCGCCTGAGTCGGCGACAATTTTTGAATCGCTGACTCGTAGGTAGGTTGTTTGCCTTCGTTGGATAATCGAACTTTTGTTTCAACGGACTGAAACGTTGATGAACACTGCATCACATAGGATTTATTTTCAATCTTCAGGACAACGTCACCCAACTGGATCAGATCACCGAATACCAGGACGCCTCCGGCTTGCCGTTAAACTAAGAACGTTCTGCATTGGTGCTTATATGAAACCATGAATTTCGGCGAGCGGGGGAGTTCAGTCCCCTGATAAGACCGTCCTCATTCATTCCTAAGACTTCATTCCTAATACTTCATTCGTTTTATTCCTTTTTTTTCCTCTAATCATCAAAGAATCAACTTATGTCATTCAAATCCTGGCTGACCACACTTGCTTCTGAATCGTCACTGACATGGCGTAATCGCAGGCTCAGCCATCGCATGGCCGGTCGCCGAGCGCCGCGACAGTTGGAGATACTCGAAGACCGGACTCTGCTGGCGGCGGCGCTTTCCGAGTTCATGGATCCGAATCCGGCGGCGGGAAATCTATTCGGCCATAGTTTCGTCGCCTTGAGTACCGGGAACATAGTCATCACGTCGCCGCTCGACGATTTCGGCGGCACGGACGCTGGGGCTGTGTATCTCTTCAAGGGTGTACCGGTGTCCTCATCAGCACCCTACGCGGCTCCAAGGCGAATGACATCGTCAGAGGAGGCCTCAGCGGTGGCGGCGTGACGGCGCTGAGCAACGGCAACTACGTGGTGAGCAACTTCAGTTGTCGCAGCGGGGCGTTGGTCTGGGCGGGGGCGGTGACCTTCGGCAACGGCACCAGCGGCACCAGCGGCACGATCACTTCCGCCAACAGCGCCATCGGCCTGACGTCGTCCACCAGTCTGCAACCTATCGTCGTGGACAACGTCAACAACACGTTCTTCGCAAGGTTCCTCGCCGAAGGCGGCGGCAAGGTGCGGGTTGGCTCGCAGTTCGATAGTTTTGCCAATGATCCGCCGACTGTTCCGGTGGATAACGACCCTGCCGCCAATAGTGTGCCCGAAGTTTTTCGACAGCCACCTGTAGTGAACCAGGCAACGCGGCCTAAACCATTTTCAACCGCTAAGGATCGCTCGGTCACTCAGTGTTCTATCGTCGCCTTTCGCTTCGCGAAAGAAGCGATCTTTCGCAGAGCGAAAGGCCACTGTTGTTTGTCGAACGATCCTTAGTCCGGTACTCTTCGCACCAGCGCGTAAGTCACACCAGCGCGTAAGTCCGGAGGTAACTATCTGCGTGGGCAACCGCCACTTGTTTGCCGTCCGGCGACAAACTCATTCCACGGCCATCGCTCTTGAGTTGCAGACGGAAGAATTCCTCGGCCGTGTCGCTTCTCCAGAAATAGAGCCAGCCACCGCCACTTCCCCCAGAAAGACCAAGCCAGAAGCCGTCCGGATGCCAGGCCAGTCCCCATGTGGTTCCTATAGTTTTGTCTTTGGACTGCAGCACGAGATCTAATTTTCCATCAGCAGGATTCAGGAGCGCGACGGCAATTTCACCCACGCCCGCGAACGCATTCGAGACTTTTGTGATTCCTCCCAGAGCGAGCTGACCGCCATCGCCCCGCAGTGCAATGGTGCGGGCTCCTCCGATGTCTGCTCGGAAAGTCGTGTCATACCCATGAAGCTGCTCAACGGTGACCAGAGCACGGGGCATGTCCGAATCGAGTGCCCAGGCATTGACGACTCCCTTGAGATCGCACGAAAACAACCAGCGGGAATCATGGGAATAGATGAGGTTGTAGACGTGAGACAAGTGTCCAGAAAATTCCCGAATGAGCTTTCCGGAGGCCGGATCCCAGACCTTGACCAGTCGATCATTGCCGCACGTTGCGACTAACTGTCCATCGGGGCTCACTGCGATGGCTCGAATCCAGCCTTGATGCGCATCAGTAATTCGCAATGGTTCCGGCTTCTCCGCAGAAGCTGGCCAGAAAATCAGCCGACCGTCATATCCTCCGCTGTAGAGCGTCTCTCCATCGAGCGAAGATCCGAAGGCACGAATCCAGCTGTCGTGCGCGGACAGCGAGATCCACTGGCCACTTGCTGGATCGATGCGATGAACCAGGAAGTCTTCAGCGCCGCAGAAGATAAAGCGTGACCTGGGATCCCAGTGACACGCGGTCAGGGGCCGTTCGAGCTTATATTCCTGCAACAGCTTTGTCTGTTGAGGATCGACGGATGCGTTCGTAGTCATGTCAACAACTCCGCGATGGCTCCCCGTGAGGGATCAGCAACCGGAAATGTTCGACCGGCGATCTCGAACTCACCCATTGAATCTACGCCCACCGCCTGAAGAATCGTGTGAAAGATATGACCATGGTCAACCGCACGATCGGTCACCGCTGTTCCGTTGGCGTTCGTCTTACCGATCACTGCGCCCGGCTGGATGGATGATCCGCCCAGCACAACACTCCACGCAGTGCCCCAATGGTCACGTCCATACGTCTTATTGATTTTTGGAGTGCGTCCAAACTCGCTCATCACGCAGATGAGAGTGTCAGTCAATAATCCGCGATCGGCCAGATCGGCGACGAGTGTTGCGAACGGTTGGTCAAATTCGCCAAGTTGTTCAATGTGAAAGTCGAAGTTCTCATGATGCGTGTCATAGTCGGCATGGTTGACCTGAACGTAGGGAACTCCGTTCTCGAGAAGTCTCCTGGCAAGCAGGCAGTGCTTTCCAAACTGGCTGGTGCCGTATCGCTCCTGGTCGCTTGCGGACTCACGGCTGATTTCAAACACATGCCGGTTTGCCAGTAATTCACGGGCCTGAACGTAGGAAAAATTATAGGCCTCGGTTTCTGCCGTGCGACGTCGCCGTAAGAATCGCTCGTTGGCCCGTTCGCGAATGGCATTTCGTCGCTCATCCGCATCGTCCGTTATTTCTTTCGGGCGATCGTCAAACTTGGGAGGATTGCCATCGTAGAGCGCCATGCTGGCGAAACGCGGTCCGAGGTACGCGGCTGAGTGAAATTCCGACTCCACATTTCTTCCACCGGGAGAACTGCGAATCAAGACATGCCCCGGCAGCGAAAATGTCTCCGGCATCAGGGATCGAGCGGTCACTGCGCCAAGGTGTGGGAAATCAGCGCCCGGCATCCGCCCGCGTCCGGTTGTCATCTCCACGACACCGCGGGCATGATCACCGTTGTTCGTATCAAGGCTGCGCACGATCGACAGGCGATGCATCTGCTTCGCCGTGTGCGGCAAAAGCTCGCAAATATGAATTCCGGGCACCGAAGTTGGAATTGCCCGAAACGGCCCGCCAGTATCGGTGTTCGGTTTGGGATCCCATGTTTCCAACTGGCTGACGCCGCCATGCAGAAAGATGTTGAGAACCCGTTTACGCTTCGCCTGAACCTGTTCAGCGATCGCCGTCCTTGATGTAATGATGTCCCCGAGGCCAGCGGCCAGGCCAGCAGAACCCAGCGCCGTTCGATTCAAAAACGCGCGACGGCTGAGTCCGTGTTCCATTGATCCACACGGGTAATGACGCTTCATAACAATCCTCGGTATTGGTGCTTAGGAGGGCTGGTACGCCGTCGATTTAGTCACAACTGTGAGCCGCATGGCGCTAGCCGCGGGTGTTTTCCTCTTGTATTTTACGCTCTCACCCGCAGCTAGCGCTTTGCGGCTCATTAAATCGACAGCCTGCTGGTGGGGCGGGAGGGACCGTCATGGTAGCCTCGAATGAGGCTCAGAACAACAGCCAAAGCAGCCGACGTACTTCAGGGGTGCAGTCTCGGATTTCGGTGGTAGCGAATTGAAGGTTGATTCTCGGGAGCGAGGCTCCTGCCGAGCCGATGAACTTAAAGGAGACATCGCGCGACAAGGGAGCCGTCGGCGTCCACCTGCCTGCACTACTTCGGTGACTCGGTACAGACCGGTGGCAAACCCATTCATATTGATGCTTTAGTCGCCGCCAGCATTTGCCAGAACCGACGGCTCCATCGCTCCACTCGGCAGACTGTTCAACACGCCGTTCTGGTCGATGTCTATGTAGACCTGCCATTCGCCAAGTGTATGATCCTGGGCAGTCTTCGTGCCGCTTGAGTCAACATCGTCGTAGATCGTGCCGGTGATCGCCGACAACAGGATGCGCGACTCCATCGCCTCACAGCCCACCTGTGAATCACGCGATTGATTTCGTCGAGACCGAATTCGTGAACTTGCACTGCGCGGCGCGCGGCGAATTTGAGAAAGAATTGAAAGCATGGTGATCTCACTCTTCACAGATGGTAACGCTGGAATTTGGGATGCAGATCAATCGTCTCTTCTGAGCACTTCAGGTCTGTCGAGACATTACTCAGTGATCGACGAAAGCATAAATCAACCTTGATCGCCTGTATGCCGGGGAGGGTTTGCATTTTTCTGCGGCGGCTGCCGGGGAAAACCCGGCAAGGCATCATGGAAAGCGCATCAATGGCGGCGCATCTACTGGAGCAGGAGCGGTCGAGTCGGAATTCTCCGCTCTTGCGACTGGTCGTTCATCGCAAATCCCAAAGGCACCTCACGAATCGGACTTCAAGAGCCCGAATCGCAAAGCGAAACGCGTCAGATCGGCTCGTGTCTTGAGTGTCAGTTTGGCCATCAGTCGTGACCGATACGATTCGATCGTCTTGACGCTCCGGAACAGTTGATCGGCAATCGACTGATTCGTGTAACCTTGCGCAAGGAGCGTTAGAACTTCGTGTTCGCGGGCGCTTAGCATGTCCAGCGCTTCCCGATCATGTACATCTTCGCCACGATCTGATTCCGGGATCGTCGGACGGTCTCGCCCCGGCAGACTCATGAAAGGCCGCCCCGCAGCCACCGTTCGAATGGCTGTCAGCAGTTCTGTGTCTGCGGCGGACTTCACAAGATACCCAGCCGCTCCGGCACTGATTGCCATTTGAAACATCGACACATCATCGTGCATCGTCAGGACCAGGATTCGCGTCTCCGGAACATTTTTTACCAGATAAGTGATTTCGACCAGCGCGTCACCGCCGGGCATTGACAGGTCGAGCGTCAGGACATCAGGACACAATTCCAGGACCTTCACTCGTGTCGCGACAATGTCGCCGGCTTCGCCAACGACTTTCATGTCTGTCTGAGTATTGATCAGCAGTTTCAGTCCCGACCGCAGGACCGCATGATCATCAGCGATGAAGACTCGAATCTCAGACATGAGTTGCACTCTGAACGGCCAGTGGCAAATGAACGGAGACGATCGTACCAGTTCCTGGGCTGGCCACAATCTCCGCTCGGCCACCAGAGATTGTCGCACGCTCACGAATGCCAAGTAATCCATAGCCGCTGCTCTTCCCGCGAACAGCCGCCGGCGCGTCAAAACCTTTTCCGTTGTCTGAGACTTCCAGCTCCAATTCCCTGCCCCGCACGGTCACCGACACTCGAATCCAGGTTGAATCGGAATGTTGAATGGCGTTTGAAAGTGCCTCCTGAACGATCCGAAATGCCGTTGACTCAATGTCCGCTTCGAGGCGTGTTTCGTTGAGCCCCGACGCAGCAAATTCGACTGCCGGTATTGCTGTCTGGCGAACCTCCTCGACCAGTCGTTCGATCGCCGCCACCAGCCCCAATTGATCCAGAATGACTGGTCGAAGACCCCTGACAATTCGCCGCAACTCTGTATGCAAATCTGCCCCCATTTGCCGCAGCACATCCACCTGTTCCCGGACTTCAGGGCTCGTGGACGTCTCCTGCAAAGCTCGCAGGCCAAGCATCAGGCTTGTCAGTGATTGCCCGAGCCCATCATGCAGGTTTTGAGTAATCCGTCTGCGTTCTTCTTCCTGCGCCGACAAAGCCTGACGCAGAAAATGCATGCGACTATCGGCCAGCCTTTGGACCGGACGAACAGCCACGAGCCACAATACGGGCGCGACGAACAGCGTTAGCAGGCAGGCATCAACAACAGCTTGAAATGAGTCACCGCTTTTCGCAGGCAGAATCCAGGGAAGCAGCTTCATAATGAAATATTCGCTCGCAAACGTCGTCACAAGCGAAAGCCACAGCAGTCGATGTGGCCGAACGGGCGGCGGTGTCATTTTGAAGCGACTGGGCATAATCGATCTGCTGGCATCAAGGGGAATCAATGCAAGAGTGAAGCTGTTGAACTTCCACGTGGGCCGACGACATCATAGCAACAGGCGTTGGCGCCCCAACTGCTCAGAGACGCGTGCATTCACACAATTCCCAAGGCTCTCGCCAATGAAGGTGGTTCGCACCGCGTCGAGCTGCAATGTCTTCAAAGACACGACAGCCTCTGCTACCACAGCTCAATAATTCTTCGATTCGTCCAAAACTTTCGGAATTTTCGCGCCCGAATCGTTCCACAATGACTCCACGCTGGAGAGAGTGCGTTCATTCGTCGGGCTGATGCTTTGTCATACAGGAAGTCGCTGGTCGCCAAACTCAAAAGAGCTTAGCATCGAGCTGTCAATAAGTGTCTCGTCAAAATCAGCCGTTGATCGCTCGCTCACGGTTTTCACAGAACCGGACGCTAACGCGTTCCGGCTGAGAAGACATTAATAAACCGCTCGATGCGAAGTCGATCACATCATGGCCACACCTGCAAAATCCGCGGCTCGCCAGGAGATCGGATCGACAGTGATGTCGATGATCCATGGAGCGGCGCAGACTTCTCCGGACGGTCGACGGCAACTGTTCGAAAGGCTATTCCACCATTATGGACCGCCGCTTGAGCAGTATTTGATGCAATATGGGCGGGTTCCGCCCGATCAGGCTGAAGATGTGGTACACGAGTTTCTGATTGCCAAACTCCTGATTCCGGCACCGCAGGACAATCTGGTGAGCCGTTTTCTGAAGAGCCAGGAGACTGCTCCCAATCGCCGGTTTCGTGATTATCTGCGCCGATCACTCCTGAATTTTCTGCGAGACCAGCAACGACAACCGGCGCTGAATGCCGTGAGCCTCGACCAGATCGAAGGCTTCATGCCTCCGGACAATGCCGCGAGGCCGCCGCATGACGAATTTGCCGGCGAATGGGCTGGCAACCTCCTGCGTCTGGCAATCAACGCGATGCGGAGAGAATGTGAGGACAAAGGTCAGCTGGATGTCTGGGACGTGTTTGACGCGCGAGTGTTGAACCCAGCCAGAACGGGAGTCCCTGCTGTCAGTTTCGAAGAGCTTTGCTCGGATGGGCGATTTGGAACTCCGCGCCAAGCCGGAAACCTGTTGCAGACGGCTGCCCGGAAGCTCAATCGCATCATGCGGCAAATGATCACGGATTACCTTCCCGTCCACGATGAGACTCAGGATGCTGCTGTCGAAGAAGAATTCCGGGAGGTGCAGGCGATCCTCAAAGATCGCGGAGGATTGCGGCTAGCCGACATCTTGTTGCGTTCGACGGCAGTTCACACGGCCATGGTGCTTCGAGTCCGGGGGAAACTTTCCGCTTCAAAGCCGTATCAACTGGCGATTCCAGGCCAATACGTGGTTGGAACCGAGCCGGGATTGCCTGTCGTTCTGGACTCCACTTCCGGGGCCGCGCTCCGGCATGCAATCATCGTCCTGACATCACTCACGTCCAGGATCATTGATCTCAACTCAGCCGAAGGAACGTTTGTCAATGAAAACAAAATTGAATTGGCTAAACTGCAGGACGGTGATCAGATCCGCTGCGGCAACGCGTCGCTGACTGTGCGGCTCCTGGGAAGTATTCCATCAGCCCCGGGTTATGCTCCAACTCTGATCACGTCATCAAGTGGTCCTTCCGATGACGAACCTGATATCCCGGCAATCCCGGGATACGCCTCACTGCAGGAAATCGGCCGAGGAGCGATGGGGATCGTGTATCGGGCCGTCCAGCTGGGAACGAATCGGAAGGTCGCCATCAAGTGCATTCATCCCGAACGGCGCCCCGACGATCATGTGAGGCAACTGTTTCTGCGTGAGGCAAATATCCTTTTGAAACTGCAGCATCGGCGAATTGTGCAGTGCCTGAGTTTTGGCTTTGCTGAGATGAATCCCTATCTAGTCCTCGAGTTTGTCGAAGCAGCAGAAATCGAGCAATTGGTCTGGGGACATACACCGGCACGTCGCGTTCGAATGGCAGTCAAAGTGATCCTGCAGGTTTTGGAGGCCTTGCAATTTGCTCACAAGGCCGGAGTCATTCACCGTGACATCAAGCCTTCCAACATTCTGGGGAGCCTGAGAAACGGAAAGCTGCATCTCAAGATCTCCGACTTTGGACTCGCCAAATTCTATGAGACATCGGGATACTCGGGAATTAGCGCCTCGGGCGATATCTGCGGATCCATTCCCTACATGTCGCCCGAACAACTGCTCGACAGCCGATCGGTGGGACCGGAGTGCGATGTTTACGCGGCGATTGTTTGCCTCTACCGATTGCTGACGGGCGAGTTTCCATATCCGAATGGAACGCCAGCCGAGGCTGTCCAGCATCGTCTGATGGGGAACGCTCGGCCAGCGAAGTTATACAATCCCGAAATTCCGGACGGACTGGCACGAGTGATCAAAGTTGGTTTGTCGCGCGTACCCGAAGAGCGGTTCAGCACAGCTCAGTCGCTTTTCGACGCTCTGGCAAGCCTGCAGTTGCTCACAGATGCCTAAGAAGGTAATCATACATCCGAGCAGTGACGTGACGATGGATTTTGCTGACACTCACGACCATTTTGAAGAGAGTGAAGAAGCTGTGAAACCAGAGCTGACGCTGACATCACTGGGACGCTTTGAACTCAAAGCCGTACTGGGAGAGGGAGGTTTTGGTCGAGTTTACCTTGCCTATGATCCGCATCTGGATCAGCTGGTTGCTCTGAAAGTTTCTCTGCTGGACTCCGCAAAAAAGAAGCACCGTGATCGAATCCTGAAAGAAGCCCGAGCGGCATCGCTGCTTCGTCGTCACGATGCGATTGTTCCGGCGTATGAATGTGCTGAGGACAAGGGCTTTCTGTATATCGTGTTTGAATATATCGAAGGCATGTCGTTGTCGAGTCGTCTTCGTCAGGGCTCAGTGGATCGACGGCAGGCCGTGGAATGGATCCGAGTCATCGCGGGCGCCCTTCAGTTCGCACATGAGAACAATTTGATCCACCGGGATGTCAAGCCTCACAATATTTTGATCAGCACGCAGGCACGGCCTTTTATTACGGATTTCGGGCTCGTCCGCTGGATGTCAAACACAGATGACCTGACCGAGCCGGGAAACTTCACTGGGACAATCGCTTACATGGCACCGGAGTTGCTGGATGGTAACGCATCCGAGGGCGATACCGATGGAGAGCCCGTCGCGAGACAGGAGAATCATGACAGAGCCGTCGATCAGTACAGTCTGGGCGTTGTGCTTTTCGAGTGTCTGACCGGTCATCGCCCATTTGAGGGTCACGCAAGCGCCGTTGTCGGAATGAAGGTGTCGCAGCCGCCACCTCCGCCAAGTCGCCACGACCCGAGTATTCCGAAAGAACTGGATGCGATCTGCCTGAAGGCGATTCAGAAACATCCAAAGCATCGTTACCCGGACTGCGCGGCCTTTGCGGAGGCGCTCAAGGGCTGGCTGGAACAGCACTCAAAGGAGACTGCGCCTGACGACGAACCGCTACCGGTCCGACAGGTTCCCGCCGGAACCAGAACCCGGAAAAACTGGACGGCAATCTGGCAGGTTTCCGCTGTGTCCGTCCTTTTGCTGGCAGTCGCAGCCATCGTCTACGTCTGGCCGCCGCAGCCCGTGGCGGATCCAGTGCCTCCGGAGCAACTCGACCTGCCGACCGATGCAGCCTCCACTGCCGATTCGATCCGTGAAATGGTGCAAGAGCAGGCGAGGCAGAGGGACCTCAAATTGACCGAAGAAAACAGTCTTGGCATGCTCTTCAGCCTAATTCCCTCGGGGAAATTCGAGATGGGATGCTCGGGCAAAGAATATCAGGAACTTGAAAGACGTCCCGAGCCATATCCGAGAGTTTACGTAAAAGATATTGCGGAAAAAGCGATGCCGTCGCACATCGTCCAACTCACGAAGCCTGTCTATATGGCCCAGACGGAAGTGACTCAGGCGATGTTCAAAGAGTTCAAGGATTCTAGCGGAGAAGATGGGGCTCAGCAGGCAGGAGAAGAAAAGTCTTACGTTACGAACGTCTCCTATCAAGAGGCACTGAAATTCTGCAAGTGGCTATCGGGACTTGAAAAGGAAAAGGCCGTTGGACGTCATTATCGACTACCGACAGACGCGGAATGGGAGTTCGCACGCCGTGCAGAAATCCAGGGCTCGAATGCACTCGGTGTGCAGAATATGCGAGATGGTGTCGGCGAATGGTGTTCGGACTGGTTTCGTGAATACAAACGGACGATTGCTGACGCGAAAACGAACCTGACAGATCCCACTGGCCCAGATAGCGGAACAGAACGAGTGATCCGTGGCAGCGATCAGTATGGCACACCATCGTATCGCGATTCAGCTTTGCCTGTAACCGAAACGGCCGCAATTCGCATTGTTCTTGAACTCGTGCCATGACGCTTCCGTACTCAAACAATCATAAAAAGATGGAACAAACACGTCACGGAACTCACAAAAACATTGGAAAAGATGAATCGATATTCGGAGCCAGTCAAGTTCTTTCAAGCTGGGAGTGCATAACGATTACCGTACTTTTATTTCAAAGATTATTGGGTCAGCGGCGCAGGATCGCCATGCTGAGGTCGTCTGGATTGGGGGAAGGTATGGAGTCCGCGGCTTTTCTCTCGTGATAAACTCCTGCCTCTACAGCAATTCGACTGGCGATGAATTCTCCGGAGATTTCTATGAAGACAAAAATCGAAAGCTTCCTCAAAAGCACCTCTCCAGGGCAACGCATGATTAGCGGCACGAGTGGTCTGCTGCTATTCCTCGTCCTGTTCGCGACTTACAAGTGGGGCTGTACTCCGACGCTTGATCCTGCCACGACTCCCACAACGGGTACTCTTTTACTCTCTGCCACAGCGCAGCCGATTGTCTACGACGCGATATCGCACCACAGCGTTTTTGCTGAAGATATGACAACCGGGGAGAAGACGTATATTCTTACGCCGGACACCCCGACCGAACTGCCCCCAGGCACGTACAGCCTCCAGACAAAACCGGGCACGCAGTTCAGTTTCCAGGACCCTGAGTTTACGATTGCGCTTGGGGGCCCGACTCCACATGGTCTGTTGATCAAGTTCGTTTTTCCGTGGAAGGTCCCGATGCTGCCTGCGGTCTCAGGCGCATACGCCGAATGGACAGGAACAATGGTCAGAACAGTCGGTGACGCCGAAATGACACTCTCCTACAGCCTTTCCATGGAGACACTTGGGGAAGTAGAAGTCGAAGTCGATAGATGCCGTTGTCGCTGGCTGAAAGTCGAAGTCGAAACCAAATCCGTCAAGGAAACTGCGTTTCTGGCGGTGGATATCAATCAGTGGGAAACACGGCAAGAGTTTAAGGTGAAACGCGGTTGGATGACAGCCCGCACCGCAGACATCGCCTCCGAACTCGAAATCATGTTTGCCAGTGCGGACGGGGAAAATGGTGCAATACCCCCGGAAGAAATTACAGTCGCTTTCAATGAGCAGGAAGATGTTCTCGCCCAAAAAGCTCAGGAGTTGGGCGCACCACTTCCTGTTGATCGACTGAGTCTGCTGGATGCTCTGACATTGGTCATGGATGCCGATTTCACCGGAGCTTCAGAGCAGGCCGGTCAAATGCGAGCCGTTCTCTCGAATCTGGATGAAGTCGTTAGCAGTGATGTACGTGCCGGCAATAATGGCGAGCTGAATTGCCTCGTTGTTCGGTCGAGGCCGGAATCCGAGAAGGACAACGACAAGATGAGCCAGGGGCCGTCAATGTTCGTTGAACTGGCCCGCAGTGACCCATCTGTGCCATTCAGCTTTATGCGTGTTCATGTGAGTTACCCAAACCTTGAGGCCACGCTGAATTTGGATAGTTATTTTTTGCCTGCAGCTGTTTCAGCAGCGGTCAAAGTACCTGCTGCCCCCGACATCGCCGCACTTGACGATGCAGCCAAACTTTTTGCAGAACTACCCGACAAGCCTCGATTCGACCTCGCGACAATTCCCAGAGAAAATGGTCCCTGGGTTATGTACGAAGGGCACATTGATTTTGGCCCCAGTCGCAGAATTCTATATACCGCGAGGATTGAGGCCTTGGCCTCCGTGAAGGATGAGGAAAAAGAGTACCGCTGGCTGAAACTGGAGATACACAGTGGCCCGAATGGCGGCGGACTCCCTCACAGCGAGACAGCCATCGTGCTCATTGATCCGGAGGCGTACGTCGCAGAAGGGGCGGCTGATATCCTGGACGGGTGGTTTGTCTATCGCAATCACAACCAGATTGAGAATGCCAACATCGACGAGCATGTTCTGAAATTTGATCCCGATGGCGACATGACGCAAACTCTTGAAGATCTGCAAATGCTGGGTTGCGAGGTGTCGCCGGAACGCTTGACCGTGCATGACGTCCTGGCCCTGCTCTTCAATGCAAGACTCCCTCGCTCACCGTCAATTTTCAGGCCTCTTCGTTCAGCCGTGTCCGCCAAATTGAAGAATTCTGATGGGCGTACAATGACACGACAGGATCTGGCTTTAAAAAACCGTACCACGGTTCCCGGCAAAGTCTGGAAATTCGCGGGTGATGACCATTTCAGTTACACATTTGAACGCAGCGACAAGGTTCCGTTCAGTTTTATCTCGTTGAATCTGACCTATGAGTCGGTGAAGCTGTTTGCCAATCTGGAATCGAATGTTCCGCCGAATTGGCCTGCACCCCAGCCGTTCGATCAAAGAGAATTGGAACAGCGCAGCAAAGACACGCAAAAAGCCGGGGAGGATTGGCAGACAGAAAACGTCAACTTTCGCTTTTGGACACTGACCACGGAGAATCCGAAAAGCGCTAAGATCCAGGAACGCGTGTTCGCCGAATGGGCTGGGGAAAGC
>Ga0209284_10003068_pt1 | contig 21353 bp, 22 predicted proteins | sample FRY03_FD_187211 | JGI IMG/M metagenome (GOLD analysis project Ga0209284, IMG submission 187211) | Freshwater microbial communities from Lake Fryxell liftoff mats and glacier meltwater in Antarctica - FRY-03 (SPAdes) (version 2) | ecosystem: Environmental > Aquatic > Freshwater > Ice > Glacier...
TGGAGGGCTTTGTTTTGGAGGGCTTTGTTTTGGCGAGCACTGGGTTCAGTAATTTTTTCCTCATACCAAACAGTATAAGCACTTTCAGTGTATCTCATTGCATTTTAGATACTTCATAAATGGGCTCCCCCGGCCGAGATCTATGCTGATTTATGCAGGATCCATACAAATAGCCAAGGTGGTCCATGACTGAGGCACTGCCCCATATGCACGGCCAGTGTCTGCATCGAAGTACTCAGCCCAACCCGACTGAACCGCCCCTGAGTAACTGCTGTGTGCAATCTGTGCCGCTTCTGCAAACCTTCCAACCCGCTTCAACCCAATCCACAGCAGGTAGTTCAGTTGCGGCCAGCTTGGGCCGCGCCAATAAGTTGAAGTCAAATACGTTGGCTCATCCCTGTGCACTTGACGCTCACCGAATTCACCCGCGAAGGCATCGGCATCACACAGTTCACTTGCGACCAGGTTTGCAATTTCTTGGGAGTACACGGCGCTTGAAGATCTGCCACTGGGCTGGGTCATAGATGGCAGGCTGAGGAGCGGCAGAGTCAGTAGCGGCAGCAGGGCCTCGACGGTGCGCACCCGACCCGACCCCGTGGCTGTCGGCCCGTCGTCTACCCATGTTCGAAGCTCTGGTTCCCAACGATTGCTGAGCGCTTCCGAGACATCTACAGCCTGGCTCAGCAGAGCCTTATCCCCGGTCACCTCTGCAAGTTCAGCAGCACAAAACGCCGTAAGCGCACTGAAGGCAACTGAGCCAACAGCAAACTCGTTATTCCAGATCGGAGCGCCACCGCGAAGCCGCTCAATGCCCTGCAGCAACTCCCCCTTACGCCTAAACCAAGTCTGCTCGTCAAACTCGGCGTCACCCAGAACTAGGTCATCCCATCGAGGGCTGTGGTCGCATCCCGATTCCCAAGGATGCACAATTTCAATCAAGCCAGAAGCAGTCCGGCGGCGCCGCTCAAACAAAAAGTTGAGCCCAGCAGTCGCCCGCTCGAGCAAATCTGAAGGGATTGCTACCCCTTTTCGAGCAAGCTCTGCAATCGCATGGCCATACATAGGGGGTTGCGTAATTGATGAAGTATGACGACGCCCCCAGAACGAGTCATGCGCGGTTGAACCGTCGAGGTACTGCACATGGGGAACAAATCCGTCGGCATCTTGAGCAGCGAGCACCGTGGTGAGTTCTGCGAGCGCCCGATCGGTTTGCGCGAGCTGTTGCCAAACAATCGCATGAAAACACGAGTCCCATAACCACAGCCACGGATAGGTAGTGCTGTTCGGACAAGTAAACCCAGGCTCGCGCCATTGAGCGTCCAGCACCTGATGTGCTTGAGTAGAAATCATGCTCGAATCCCTAACTGCATCGCAGTGACCCTAACCTGTGGCACCCATGGCAAAACGTGCAGCCTTCTTGTCATTTCGATTCGGCCTGACCGATGGTGTGTCAGTGGTGGCGCGCACCTGGATGGATGCACTTACGGAGTTTGGCTTTGAGGTCATCACAGTCACCGGCGAGCCCGAATCGGATAGAACTGTGCCTGGGCTGGGGTTAACTAGTTCACCTCAGCTAGCGAGCAGCCCAACGGCCAACTCAGGTCAGGTGCCTGCATCCGATGACGCCCTTGAATCTGCTCTGAGCGCTGCACTTAGCGATGTTGATCTGGTAGTGGTTGAAAACCTGCTGACCATTCCCATGAACCTTGCTGCTTCAGCTGCAGCTGCAAAAGTGTTGGCTGGCCGCCCTGCGCTGCTTCACCACCATGATCCGCCTTGGCATCGAGAACGGTTTGCGCATATCACGGAACTTCCAGCCACCGACCCTGCTTGGCGGCATGTGGCAATCAACCGAATCCTTCGAGAGGAACTCGCAGAGCGTGGGATCACGGCCGCAATCATTTATAACGGGTTTCCCACTCCCGGCAGGCGCAGTCGTGAACAGGCCCAGCAGTTACGGCGAGATGTGCGCCGCTCCGTTGGAATTGGTGCCGATGAGCTTGTGATTGCGCACCCTGTTCGGGCGATAGAACGCAAAAACATTCCTGCAGCTATTGCCTTAGCCGAAGCAGTCGGCGCCACCTACTGGCTGCTCGGCCCAGCCGAAGAAGGCTATAGCGATGAGCTCAACCGGCTGCTCGGGCAAGCGAGTTGCAAAGTGGTGCATCACGAGTGGACCGACGTTGAGGGGATTTACGCTGCCGCTGATCACATTGCCTTCCCCTCCACTTGGGAAGGGTTTGGCAATCCACCCATAGAGGCAGCGCTGTATAGAACAACAGTTAGCGTGGGCGACTACCCCGTAGCTAAAGAACTTCAGGCGTTTGGGTTCGACTGGTTCGACCCACAAGACTTTGCTGGCATTGCAGCAGCGATAGCTGCACCCGACTCTGCTGCAACAGTCAAGATGCTTAACAACAATGAGCGGATAGCTAGCGACAACTTCTCGCTCGGTCGAATGCGAAACTCTTTGCAGCAACTCTTAGAGAATGCCGGATGGATGCCATGACCTCTGATGCGACCAAGCCAGACCCAGCGCCAGACCCAGTGCTTACAAAGCGCGACCGCATTCGAAAGGCCTGCGAGCTGGGTTCAAAGGTTGGCTACTCCTGCTTCGGCGCAGCAATGGTGCTGTTTGTTATTGCCTTTATCGCCGACTTTCCGTCTTGGACAGTGACCTTGATTATTGCTGCCATGATTTTTGGCTCAGTCACGCTGTTGCCAGCGATTGTGTTTGGCTACGGAGTTAAGGCCGCTGACGCCGAGGACCGCGGCGAGAAGTTCGGCTACTAGAAAGCTCAGACCTGTGTTACCGAGGCCACTTTCCAGACGGCTTCTACGTTGTACTCCGGAGCCTCGATAACCCCGCAGGTGATCTGAGGAATATAGCGATCAAGTTGAACCTGAACTTGAAATGATCGTGTTGAGCCGTCAGAAAGGATTCCCCGAACCAGCAGAGTTGTAGCCATGGATCCACGGTCAAACCGAATTACGTGCACGCTGCGATGAGCACTTGCCCATGCCCAACCCACCTGACGCAATGCAGCTTGATCAGCTACTTGAGCTACTCCGCCAGACAACGAAGACGCGCCGCGGCAGTGCTGCTCAGCGGAGTCAATCTGGCTGGGCGCAACAGGCCGCTCGGTGGGCCGCTCTGTGGTTGGCCCAACAGGCCGCTCGGTGGGCCGCTCTGTGGTTGGCCCAACAGGCCGCTCGGTGGGCCGCTCTGTGGTTGGCCCAACAGGCCGCTCGGTGGGCCGCTCTGTGGGGTGGTTGGCTCGTCGTGTGACGGCCTTTGCAGAATGTGCTCAGAAGCTGGAGCGTCAAGGTACGCCCAGGCATAGCCATCGGGAAAGGTCAGCGCTGTGGGAGCAAAGCGATGGCCGCCAGTATGCGAGGTTCGCCACAGGCGGTACTTGCTAATTACACCATCCTGAACAGCACCTTGAGCAGCATCCGGGGCAGCACCTTGGTCAAGACGAGAGCAGAGTTCGGCATACAGCGCTGTGCCAGATTGCCCGCAGCACACATCGCGTTTGCCGTGGGTGCAGATCAGTAGATCAATGACATCTAGCGGCACCTGCACTTGTTGCGGCTCAAATGCTGTAACCGCTTTTGCCGGGCCAAAAATCAGTGCCTGAGTAAGAGGTAAAAGATCTGCTGGGGCAACTAGCCATTCACGTCGATCATAGGGAGCTGCGTGCTCAACCTGCTGGCCTCGATTGCCAAGTTCTTCTGCCGTCACGGGCTGCTGCATTTCATAGGCGATGACTCGCACAGCAGCAGCTTGCAAACCAGCTGCCTGCAAACCAACAGTTGGCACGAGCCCCTGCGGTCTCCAGACTCGGCCATCCTTGCCCGTCAGGCTTGCAAAAGGCATGGGCTCAAGCTCATGCTCAAGCTCGGCGGTAATGGGTTGCGAGCTCAGTGACTTGCCCAGCGAGGCAAACGGCTCGTGCAAAGAAATATCTCGTAGCCATGGAAGTCGAACTTCAACGCACAAAAACGCGTCGTACTGTCCGGCAGAACCCACCGGATCTGCGTTGAATCCCTGACGAAAGGGAGAACAACGCTCTGAGGTAATCGCTAACTCTGTTGTGGCTGGCACAGTGCTGACTCTAGGTCGGACTGAGCACAAAGTGATTCTGCGCTCAGCCTCCTCGGGTAGCCTGCGCGTGTACCCTGCCCGATTAACCTACAGAGACCTAGTTATGAGACTCCCCGCTGCTGAACGCCGAGAACAACTACTTCGCACTGCAGTGACTGTGTTTGCCAACAACGGGTATCAGGCAAGCAGCATGAACCAAGTTGCCGAAGCAGCGGGTGTCACCAAGCCTGTTTTGTATCAGCACTTTGCATCAAAGCGAGAGCTATTTATTGAATTGCTCACCGATATTGGTGCTGAGTTGCAAGAAACGATTTCTCAGGCCACGACACATGCCGCAGGGCCGCGGCAACAGATAGAAAACGGGTTTCGTGCCTATTTTGGATTTGCTAGCGAACAAACTGACGCTTTTAGGGTGCTCTTTGGGGCAGGGGCCCGAAGAGACCCCGAGTTTGCCTCATTCGCACTTGGGGTAGAGACCTCGATTGCCGAAACCATTGCAAGTCTCATCGTGGTTAACGAGGAACCAGTGGCTCACCGCTACTTGTTAGCCCACAGCATTGTGGGCATGACAGAGGCCGCCACCCGCTATTGGCTTCTCAATCAACGCGAACCCCAAGTAGACCTATTAGCCGAACAACTCTCGCAACTTGCTTGGTCTGGCATGCGAGGCATTCGCGCCCAAGACTGAACTCACCGACCCGCTCGCTCCCATACAAACGGGCAAACAGACAGACAGGCAGGCAGTACTTCGATGACTACAGAACCCATACAAGGCCAGCGTGAAGGAAACGGCTCAGATTGGTACGAGGTTGTTGTTGAAATCCCAAAGGGATCACGCAACAAATACGAGATCGACCACGAACACGGTCTGGCTTGGCTAGATCGCCACCTGTTCTCTACCACCGTGTACCCAACCGAATACGGCTTTTTTCCAGACACGCTGGCAGAAGACGGCGACCCGCTTGATGCACTCGTTTTGTTAGAAGAAGCAACGTTTCCGGGTTGCCACATTCGGGCCAGACCTGTGGCGGTGCTCGAAATGACCGATGAGGCCGGCCGAGACCTGAAAGTGCTCTGTGTTCCCTCGGGCGACTCAAGATGGGATTTCTTGCAAGATATTGAGGATATTCCCAAGCATCAGTTAGCCGAGATTCAACAGTTCTTCAAGGTGTATAAAGACCTTGAGCCCGGCAAGGCAAGCGTTGTTGGTGAGTGGAGCAACCGAGCCGCTGCAATTTCAGCGATTGCTGCCGACCGAGCCAGGTTCCTCTAGAAATTTCTGACAAACCATAAGTATCCCTAGAATTTTCTCAGGTTGGGGTAGTTTGGGGCGCATTCACTAACCGAAAGGGAACTTTTTATGCTGTCTCTTCTAGCTCAAAGCTCAAGCTCCGGTGCCGCCGGAGGAATAGTCTTTGTCATCCTATATCTGGCCTTAATTGTTCTAATGCTTGCTTCGTTGTGGAAGATCTTTGCCAAAATGACACAACCTGGCTGGTACGGAATTATTCCAATCTTCAACTATTGCGTTATTGCAAAGCAGTCGGGCAAAGACTGGTGGTGGGGACTTCTTCCACTAGTTCCGTGCATCGGCATTATCTTCCTTATTATCCTATGGAATGAACTAGCAAAGATGTTCGGTAAGGGAGTCGGGTACACCGTCGGAATAGTCATCCTTCCCTTTATCTTCCTACCGATGCTTGCCTTTGGGTCTGCCGAGTATCAGGGCCCACAGGGCAAAGCATTCTGATCTAGACAAATCCTTTCAAACTGAGTTACTCAGGGTTTCGCGGTACCTCGATATTTATCTGGGTGCCGCGAACCCTGACCTCTCTATGTGAGAGCGCTTCAAAGGCAGCTCGATCCTGATCGGTGAGGTCTCTACCCGACAGGCTTCGCGGCCATCGCTTGTCATACAGAACTGCTGCAAACTCAACGCTGTACAAGTACAGAGTGCCCAGCAGATAAGTCCAAGACAGTAGCCCCAGCACCAGAACAAACACCCCATAGGTGTCGCTTGACTGGGTCACAATCCGAGTGATGTAAAATCCACCTAACGACTGCAAACCCCACCAACCAAGGCCAGCAGCAATAGCTCCGGGCAGTTGGTTGAGCAGCGGGATTCTGCGAGCACACAGCAAGACATGCAGGCCAAGGTAGCCAAGGCAACCTGCCAAAATGGCTAGGGCTGCAGACACCAACCATCGCAATACCTGCGAGGCATCGCCTGCGAGTAGCCACCGGCCAGCACCAGACAACGCTGCGCACATAACTATGAGTAACGCCCCTGGAAGGTCCCTCAAACGGCGTAACAGCCATGGAGGACGATCAAACTGAGGCACTTCCCACATGGTGTTGAGCGACTCTTGCAACATGTCTAAAAGCCCAAGGCCAGCCCAAATCGACACCAAGATTGAAGCCACCAGAACAAATACGCTGCCGCCCAAGTCAGCCGCCTGCGTAGTAATCTCTGCGCCGATTACTGGAACGTTGCCCAATACAGAGTCAATCAGTTTGTTCTGAAGATCCTCGTTATTGCGAAGTAGTAAACCCAGCGCATTTACAAATGCAAGCATGAGTGGAAACAACGAGAAAAACCCTTTATACGCAAGCAGCATTGCTAGTTGCCCGCCCCTGTCATCGCCAAACTTTTTAACCACAGCAAAGGTCACAGCCACAGGCGCAACATTGCGATGCCATGCGTCAACGCTGTCAATGGTTCTGTCAAGCAGGTTGGGTCGGGGCTGCGTGTCTACTGAGTCATCACCTTGCTGTTGCTGCAGAATCACTTGCACAGGATACGCCCCGCTCACCCATGCCGCCCATCAAAGTTGCTCATCGATCAGTGCGCCATGAACAAACCCAGCTCTGAGTGCCGCCATAGCTAGCAAGCCGCAAAGCCGCCGGGCAGTAGGACCGGGCAGTAGCTTGTGTCAGTGGGAACTCTCCAGAAGCAGCGTATTAAATTGGGCGCCACCCTAACTCTGCTTCTAGGGGCAATAGCTCTGGGCGTGCTGGGGTTGATTGTTATTGGGACTTTGTTACTCATCAATCCATTCGGCACAGAAACCGTCGACCGCTCTGGGCCGACCTTGGTGACACAAATCCGTAAGCTTGAAGAGTTCACTGCAGCCGAAGGCACCTTTACTCAAGACGTAGACCTCGAGACTGACGCAAAGTACTTGCCTAGCTTTCTTCAAGGGCAGCGAGTTACTGCTCTTGTCACTGGCACTGTTCGAGCAACGGTTAATTTTGCAGAGCTTAACGAGGGTGCAATCCAAGTAGACGAGTCCACCAATACAATCCGCCTCACTTTGCCTGACCCAGTGCTGAGCGATGCAGACATTGATGAATCCTCGGCCCGAATTTTGGCTAGAGATCGGGGTCTGATTGACCGTGTCGACGACTTCTTCTCCTCGAACCCTACAGATGATGCCCCGCTCTATCAGGCAGCAGAAAAAAAGGTCGAGGCAGCGGCGAGTGAGTCTGACCTTATTGAACAAGGCCGGCAAAATACCGAACGCTGGCTCACCATATTTTTACAAGCAGCCGGCTTTAAAAACGTAGAGATCACGTGGACTAAATCCCCCGCCTAGTTTGACGGGCCACAGAATTACCAAGAGTGTTACCAATTTGAAGGGACTAACGGAGGGCAAGTGAGTAACGCAGTGCAAACAACCTGGGCGGCACAAGTACATGGTGCTTCCAAGATCTATGGCAGCGGCGAGAATGAGGTGCGAGCGCTCGACAACGTCACCGTTGGGTTTGAAAAGGGCGCGTTCACCGCAATAATGGGCCCATCAGGATCGGGGAAATCAACGCTCATGCAGTGCGCTGCCGGCCTTGATCGCCTTACTGCTGGGACTGCGTTTATTGGTGAGGTAGACATCACCAAATTGGGCGAGAAGGCACTTACGCTTTTACGCAGAGACAAGGTGGGGTTCATCTTTCAGCAGTACAATCTGTTGCCCACATTGACTGCCCAAGAAAACATCACCTTTCCGCTCGACCTGTCAGGGCGCAAGCCAGACCCCGACTGGATGAACCATGTGGTCACCACCGTTGGGCTATCTGATCGCCTGCATCACAAACCCTCTGAGCTGTCGGGCGGGCAACAACAGCGCGTTGCAGTAGCTCGCGCACTTGTGGAGCGTCCAGAAATCATCTTTGCCGATGAGCCCACTGGCAACTTGGATTCAACATCTTCGGCAGAGATCCTGTCATTTATGCAAGGCGCAGTAGCGCAGTTCGGCCAGACGGTAGTCATGGTTACTCATGATCCCGTAGCGGCCTCTCATGCAACTCGCGTGTTGTTCTTAGCCGACGGTCGCATTGTTAATGAGCTCATGGCACCCACTAGAGACTCTGTGCTTGACAGCATGCGCAGTCTTGGCGACTGAGCGGATCTTCAGATGTTTAGCTACGCACTCAAGAGCCTTCGGGCAAACCTAACCCGACTGTTTGCAACTGCCTTAGCAGTGATTTTGGGCATTGGCTTTTTAGCATCTGGTTTGATGCTGACCGATGCCATGCGCTCTGGTCTGACTGGCGATGTCGAGGAGCAATACCAAAACGTTGACTTTGCAGTAATCGCAGTCGCAGGCAGCGACCAGGGCACAGGGATGGACTTTCAACTCACTGTTGCGCCCTCGGTGCTCAGCACAGTTCGAAGCACTCCCGGAGTCAAGGCTGCTGCTGGTGAAATCCAAGCCGATGCTCGAGTACTTCGCGCCGATGGAACCACTGCCAACCTTCGCTCACAGGGCCGGGCTTGGATTGCAGACCCAGAACTCAATCCGCTGAGTTTGGACCAAGGCAGGGCACCCAAGGGCCAGCAAGAAGTCGTGCTCGACCGCAAACTTGCGCGCGAGGCAAACGCTACCGTCGGCACAACGGTGTCTATAGAAACTCCCGCCGGAACCAAAAAGTTTAAGGTGACCGGAATCAGTTCGTTCGGCCGCCAAGATGCGCTTGATGACGGCGGCACAATCTCATTTTCTGAACAGACGGCGGTGCAGGTACTCAACGCCGGCACCCCTGGTTATACAGACGTCATTATACGAAGTTCAGGTGACTCCCTAGCTGTGCAAGCAGCGCTCGAACAAGCGCTTCCACCCTCGGTGCAAGTACAAACCGGAGAAGAATTCGTCTCTGAGGCTGCAGCATCTGCTTCGGCCTTTATTGGCCTACTTCGGCCAGTACTTCAGGGGTTTGCATACCTTTCAATGTTTGTTGCAGCCTTTGTGATCTTCAACACATTCTCGGTTGTGGTCACGCAACGCTTTCGTGAGCTTGCGCTGATTCGAGCAGTAGGTGGTACCCCAGCACAGGTCCGCAGATCGCTGATTTTTGAGGGCATGGCAATTGGCGTGATAGCAAGCGCCATTGGCATTTTGGTGGGTGCTGCTCTTGCCATAGGGCTGCAAGCACTGCTGAGACAATTTGATTTAGAAATCCCCGGAGCCGGAGTAAAGATCACCACATATACGGTGGTGCTCTGCATGATCATCGGGGTGACTGTAACCACGCTGTCGGTGATTGTTCCGGCATTTCGTGCAGGTCGAACCAAACCCGTTGAAGCCATGCGGTCCTCTGCTGCAGACACCTCGGGGTCATCGCCTGTGCGGGCAGGTTTTGGAGCATTCTTTCTGCTCGGTGCCATTGCTCTACTACTTGCGAATCGCTTTATCGGAGTGAAGTGGTATTACTTGGCATTCGGGTCGCTGTTTTTATTCATCGGTCTTTTCATCGGCGGGCCACTGCTAGCGCGACTGTTTGCTATTGCGGTTAAACCAGTCATGAGCCTGTTTGGCATGACTGGCAGATTGGCCGCCGACAATGCAGTGCGCAACCCCAAGCGCACTGCCACCACAGCAAATGCTTTGGTTATTGGGCTGTTCTTAGTCACGCTAGTGACCGTCTCTGGAGAGGCCATGAAGTCATCGCTAGTTGATCAGCTCAGCAGCGCTTCTTCCCCCGACTTCGTCGTCAGCTCTCAGGGTGCAATCGACCCCAAGCTGGTGAGAAGCATCAACAAAACTGCTGGTGTCACCAACACTGCTCCGGTAAAGAGTTCGGTAGCAGTTGAATCAAGCGGGCAGTCAACATTTGTTTCTACTGCAAGCCTTGATCAGCTCACCAAATCTGCCGGACTGAAAGTAACTGCAGGGTCTGCACAAGCAGTCGCGAGTGGTGCTGGAATTGCCATTCCAGATTTCTCGAGCTTTGCAGGCGGAGCGCTCTCTAGCCCCGGGCTCGCTGCGGTCACCTTGGGAGACACAGTCTCACTTCGCACAGTTGATAATCAAGATCTGGCTCTGCCGGTAGTTGCTGTGTACCAAGCCAGCTTGGAAACATTCGTGGGCAACGTCATGAACCCCGAGACGTTTAGCGCTGTGGTTGGCGATAAACCAGTCAGCCAAGTCTTTGTGCGAGTTGAACCAGGTCAAGCAGATGCCGTTGGCCAAGAATTAGAAAAAGTCTTGCAGGGCTACACCGGAGTTGAGGTTAGGCCGGGCAACTTTACTGGCCAGATAGTTGGCTCGATATTTGATTTTCTGATTGCCGCAGTGAACGCCTTGCTAGCCATGAGCGTGATTGTTGCGTTAGTCGGCATTGTCAACACCATGACGCTGTCTATCTTTGAGCGTCGCCGAGAACTTGGCATGGTGCGAGCCCTAGGCATGACTCGCCAACAAGTAGGGCGCATGGTTCGCTTTGAGGCCCTGCTGATTGGGTTGCTCGGCACACTCGTGGGCATGGGTGCTGGCATTTTGCTGAGCTGGGTTGTGATCTCTAGCATTGCTGGCGGAGCCATTGACCTGTCTTTTAACTGGGCTCGGGTTGGATTGATCTTTTTAGTTGGCATTCTGGTTGGCGTAATCGCGTCGATTATGCCCGCTCACAGAGCAACCAAGCTGAACATGTTGGATGCCATGAACGCTTCCTGACTTGTTGACCTGCAGCTACTAGCTAGAAACAGCCTTAGCTAGAATCCGCACCAGCAATAACTAACCGGCCCTGAGCATCACGTTCTAAAAGACCATCTCGTAACAGAGAATCTGCAACTGCTTCGGCTCGTTCTTGAGCATCAACTTGGCCCTTCCACTCAACAACTTCACATAGCTCAAAGGCTGCAACCGGGGACTGCTGTGCGCGGCGAAGTAAGCGGCCGCGTGCCTGGCGGGCCGAACCCTCAAAACGTGATTGCCGAACCGAGACCGAAGCAGAACCCGCAGCGGGGTCTGGAGTAACCCATCCCGAGCGCGCCCAAGAACAGGTTCGCCTGACGGGGCACCCGTCGCAGACCGGTTCCTTGGCCCGACAACAAAGCGCCCCAAGGTCTAACAAGCCCTGATTCCATGCCCAGCTACTGCCCCGAACTAGCCACTCATCAGCCTGAGTTTGAGCTTGAGCAGCAGTCAGTTTTTTGCCCTGCCTGCGAGCCAGAATTCGCCCAACATTGGTATCGACTACTGCTGCGTCGCTTTCAAAGGCAAAAGCCAAAACGGCGCGAGCGGTGTAGGGCCCAACCCCAGGAAACGCCAGTAGCTCATCAAGCCTGTCTGGAATGGTCCCCCCGCTTTGCTCAATTGCAATAGCTGTTAAATGTAAGTTTCGTGCACGTCTCGGGTAGCCAAGCCCTGACCACTCTTGCAACAAGTCGGCAAGCGGTGCCGCTGCACAAGCCTTGGTGGTTGGGAAGCGTTCCAAAAAAGCCACCCACCTTGGCTGAGCACGATCAACCTGAGTTTGTTGCAGCATCACCTCGGCAACCAGCACAGCCCAAGGGTCTCTTGTGCGGCGCCAAGGTAAATCACGGCGCCGAGTGTCAGCCCAGTTCAACACTCTTTGTTGTTCGCCAGTCAGGTTTATAGCCATGGTTCAGATTGCTCGCCATAACAACAACTCAGTGTGCTGCTTATGTTCCAACGCACCGGTTAAATCTGCATGATCGCTAAGTACCTGCTGAGCGTTGTCTAACAACACCGCCTGCTCGGCTGGCAGCATCTGAGCCACTGCTGCGCTTGAACGCAAGCGTTCAAGTTCATGAGTAACTGAGGACTGCACTGGGTGCGCAAAAGATTCTCGGATGGTGTCAGAGAAATACTCCGACACACCCATAAGCTCTGCAGCGGGCTGGACAGTGGGCCGGGCAGTTAGCGGGGCAGGCTCTGTGGCCTTTAGAAGGGCAAGTTCATCTTCCCAAGGCTCTGAAAGATCTTGCAGATTAACTAATAGGGCCAACATGGCTTGGGGCCGAAGCACGCGGTGAACCTCTTGGGCAACAAAGCTTGTGTCGGCTTGTGTATCGCTTTGCTCAATGCAAAAAAGATCGATACTTGCGTTCTTTACTGCGAGTGCACTCAAGCTGGCACAACTCACTGCAACCTGTGGCAGCGATCGCTTGAGTTGCACTGCCAGTTCTTGATCCGCCTCAAGTGCCCACACTGCCAAGCCAGCTCGTGCAAGCTGCCCCGCCAAAATTCCGGTTCTGGCATCGGCGACGAGTATGCGTTTGCCCTGCAGCCCGCCAGCAGCAGTACTGGTACCGGCGCCAGCACCGGAATCAGAGCGAATAATCTGGGCCAATCGCCCTATTGCTGCGCGGGCAAAAACTGGCCGAAGGCGCGGCCGGGTCCCTGCTGCGGTTGAAAACCCCCCTGCAACCGGCAGCACCCCCACCTGGATCAGTCTTCCCAGATGCCTTCGCCGTAGGGGCGTTTGCGAACGGGCGCAGCCTCTTGCTTCCACACCATGACTTTGCGGCGGAAGTAACACACCTCTACCCCGTGCTGGTTAAAGCCCTTGGTCTCTACAGTCACAATGCCACGGTCACCCTTCGAGGATTCACGGGTCTCAAGCACATGAGTCTCTGCATAGATGGTGTCTCCATGAAAGGTGGGGTTCTTATGCTTCAGGGTCTCTACTTCTAGGTTTGCAATGGCTGCGCCAGAAACATCGGGAACGCTCATGCCAAGAATCAACGAGTACACCAAGTTGCCAACCACCACGTTCTTTCCGTGTACCGTCTCATTTTCTGCAAACCAAGCGTTTGTATGCAGCGGGTGGTGGTTCATGGTGATCATGCAAAACAAATGATCATCGGCCTCGGTGATTGTCTTACCGGGCCAGTGACGATAAATATCTCCTGGCAGAAAATCCTCTAGGTATCTTCCAAAGGGACGGTCATAAATAGTCATCTGATCCTCCGTGTGATCGCGTGTGCACTCAGAGACGCGTGCACGGCCCAAAGATGCGTAGCCGAACGGTACTTCGCTGCAGCACAGCCTGCCGAATTGAGTAGCTCAACGCAGTTGACTGCTTCGGCAAACTCGGCACCCACTTGGTACCCACTTGGTACCCACTCGGGCTAACTCGGCTGTCTGCTTGCGCTAACTCGGCTGTTCTGCTTGGGTGAACTCGGCTGTTCTCGGTAGCATGTCCGAATGGATGACACGATTGACCTGACGGCCGCTTCTGCCGTGTTAGATATTGCCCAGAAAGTGCTCGATTCGGGCATTGGCCGGCTCGCAGCAGACGGCATAGACGAAAATCAAGTGCTTGCCTATGACATTGCTCATGCTGCGGCTGCGGTGATGTCTGCTCGCGGTTTGTTGTCATACGGTGCACTCGGGCCGACCGAGGCTCGTGTTTGTTGTGCGTTCGCAGCCGACGTGCTTGCGGACCTTGCAGCAAAGGTGTTTGGTCGCGAGTCTGAATGGGCTGTTTCTAATGACGCACTTGATGGCGTGCGCCACTTCGTGACCCAGTACCGCTCACCCGAGTTTTTGGCCTCGCTAGCCGACACTGACGGGCCGCGGCATCTGACGAATGACTTCGAAATGGTTCAGAACACATTCCGTAGGTTTGCCGAAGAAAAGCTGGCACCTATTGCCGAGCACATCCACCGAGACAACTCGGACATTCCCGAAGAGATCATTAGCAGCTTGGCCGAGATGGGTGCCTTTGGGTTATCTATTGGTCAGGAGTACGGCGGGTTTGCATCGGGTGATGAGTCTGATTACATCGGCATGGTTGTGTCTACCGAAGAACTCTCTCGTGGGTCACTGTGCGCAGGTGGTTCGCTAGTAACGCGGCCCGAGATTTTGGCTCGGGCACTAGAGGCCGGCGGGACCGAAGCGCAAAAGCAGCATTGGCTGCCGCTTTTGGCAAACGCCGAAGTCATGAACGCAGTTGCCGTAACAGAGCCCGATTATGGGTCTGATGTTGCTGGGGTAAAGACCACAGCTACCAAGGTTGAGGGCGGCTACCTGATCAACGGCGTAAAGACCTGGTGCACATTTGGCGCAAGGGCCGATGTGTTGATGGTGCTTGCTCGCACCAACCCAGACCGGTCGATGGGGCACCGCGGGCTGTCTATGTTCATCGTTCCCAAAGAGCGCGGCGACGCTCACGGATTTGAGCTCACCTCAGATAGCGCTCATGGCCCCGCCAAGATGGAAGGCCGACCAATCGACACGATTGGCTACCGGGGTATGCACTCATATGAGATTGCTCTTGAGAACTGGTTTGTGCCAGATGAGAACCTGATTGGCGAGGAAGGCGGCATCGGTAAAGGCTTTTATTACCAGATGGCCGGGTTTGAGAACGGGCGTTTGCAGACCGCTGCACGGGCGCTTGGCGTTATGCAGTCGGCACTAGAAGAGGCCCGGCAGTACTCGTTGGATCGCTCCGTGTTTGGCGAGCCCATCCACAACTATCAGCTCATTCAGGCAAAGCTCGGGCGCATTGCCATCACCATTCAAGGTGCCCGGCAGTTTGCCTATGAAGTTGCACGCATGATGGCCAAGGGTGAGGGCACTCTTGAAGCTTCAATGATTAAGGCTTATGTCTGCAAGGCCGCCGAATGGGTAACTCGTGAAGCCATGCAGATTCATGGCGGCATGGGCTATGCCGAGGAATACACCGTCAGCAGGCTGTTTGTTGATGCGCGAGTGTTGTCAATCTTTGAAGGTGCCGATGAGACTCTGTGCCTCAAGGTGATTGCTAAGCAACTCGTCGCTCGACATAACGAGGGTCAAGCCAACTAGCTCAGAAATAGACCAATCGGAGTGCCCGATCCCTAGGTAACCTGTGCACAGGTTCAATCCAAAGGGTGACTGCGCGCATGAGAGCTGAGGTTTCAACATTGAGTCAGCTGCTGTCACCGGAGCAGCAGTACCTGACTATGTTTCAGCGGCCCTATCGCTGGCAACAAGATGAGCTCACACCGCTTTGGGAAGACGTTCAGAAGCTGTACAACCGCAACTCCGATGCCACAAAGAGCAGCCAACCTAGGTCGCACTCTATGGGCAGCATAGTGGTAGCTCCAGATCCACAGCCCGATATTACAAAGCCGCGCCATCTGCTCATTGACGGGCAGCAACGCCTAACGATACTGACGATTTTACTCTGCGCCTTTAGGGACTGTCTCTGGGAAGAAGGCAGCCAAGAGGCCCAAAAACTTGACCGGAACTTTCTCATTAACGAATCTCAAGATTCAGAGTTTCAGTTCAAGCTTCGTACCGCAGTCGGCTCTACTGGCGAGCTCGGAGCGCTCATTGAATATCAAGAGGTGAAAGGCCCCTCCGGGATTGAGCATGCGTACAAACTTTTCTACCGAATGATCGAAGAACTTCGCTATAAGCAGGGAGAAATGTTTGATGCTGAGCGACTTAAGTCGGCGATAGTCAATCAACTGTCGTTCATCATCATTACCTGCGACCAGACTGATGACCCCCATCAGATTGTTTCAGCCCTTCACCCTTCAGCTGCCCTCAGAACTTGATCATCACGTGTTTAAGTTCGGTGTAATGCTCAAGCGCATAGACCGACATATCTTTGCCATAGCCAGACTGCTTAAACCCGCCATGTGGCATCTCGGACACAATCGGAATGTGGTCGTTCACCCAAACGGTTCCAAACTGCAGCCGCTTTGACATTCGCATGGCTCGGCCAACATCGCTAGTCCACACTGAGGCCGCCAAACCGAAGTCAACATCGTTGGCCCACCCAAGCGCCTGACCCTCATCACTGAATCGCTGAACGCTCACCACGGGGCCAAATACCTCTCGCTGCACAATCTCGGCATTTTGTGCTGGGTTTACTAACACTGTTGGCTCATAGAAAAACCCAGCCCCTGCAACCACCGAGCCGCCTGTTGTGAGCTCTGCGCCAGCCTCAATTGCGCGCTCAACCATGCCGGCAACTCTTGACTGCTGACCGGCAGAGATAACGGGACCCACAGCAACCTGGGGGTCAAAGGGGTCACCCACCTTGAGCGCCGCAACGGCATTAGTGAGGCGCTCCACTAGATCATCAAATATTGCTGGCCCCGCAATCACCCGGCATGGTGCCGTGCAGTCTTGGCCCGAGTTGTAGTAACTGGCCTCTGCCAGAGTCGAAACCACAGAATCAAGATCGGCATCGTCAAACACAATCACCGGCGCCTTACCGCCAAGCTCTAAGTGCACTCGCTTCAAGTTGTCTGATGCCGACTTGGCAATGAGCTTTCCCGTGCCAACATCACCCGTGACCGACACCATCGCAACATCTGGGTGCGCCACAAGCGCAGCACCAGTTGACTCACCTTGGCCGAGCACCAAGTTGAAGACACCAGGCGGAAAAATTCCGGCCGCAAGCTCGGCCAAACGAATGGCACTCAGCGGGGTGAGTTCCGAGGGCTTGAGCACCACAGTGTTGCCAGTGGCAAGCGCCGGACCTATCTTCCACGTGGCCATATTGAGCGGATAATTCCACGGCGCAATTGATGCAATCACGCCAAGCGGATCACGCCGCAAGAACGAGGTGTGATCAGCCATGTACTCCCCCGCTGCACGACCATCAAGGAACCGCGCTGCGGCAGCAAAGAATCTGAAATTATCTACTGTCAGGTCAAACTCAAAGTCGATGATCGATAGCGGCTTGCCTACATTGAGCGACTCAAGGTGCTTGAGCGTGGCTAGGTCATCTTCGATTGCATCAGCTAGCGCCGAGAGCATCTCGAAACGCTCCCGCGGTGTGGTCTCTGACCAAGTAGTAAATGCTCGAGTAGCTGCTGCAACTGCTAGGTCAACATCGGCCGCATCAGAACTAGCTACCTGCGCAATCACTGCACCCGTGGCAGGGTCAAGCACATCGTCGGTCATGGCCGACAAGGCCGGCCGGAACTGCCCGTCAATAAAGTTCATACCGTTACTCAGGTCTGGGCTGCCGGGGTTTGGGCTGCTGGGTTCACTCATGCGGGGCTCTTTTGGGTCGTTGCTCGGTAGGTCGTTACTCCGAAGGTCAGTGTCGTTACTCGGTAGGTCAGTGTTTTCATGCCTTCACGAAGTTGCATCACCACCAACCGCGGCGTTTCATAACCCAGAGCGACACAATCATGGTGACCATGTTCAGGCCGATTCCAAGTAAAAGAAACGCTACTGAGGAGTTGATCGACTGCACCAAAAACGTAAAGTTCATGCCAAAAAACCCAGTAATAAACATCAGCGGCAAGAACACGGTTGACACTGTGGCCAACTTCTTCATGATGTCGTTCTGGCGATAGTTCACCTGGTTCATATAGATGTCCATCACAGCAGCCAAGCGATCTCGCTCAATCTCAACTTGATCACCCACATGAGCTAAGTCAATAGCCAGGTCTCGCAGGTGGCGGCGGGCATCATCAGACACATCTTCAAGGGCGTCGATAATGATAAACCTGCCTGCACCCACCAAATCTCTAGCAGGGTCAACTGCTCGCCGAAACGTGTTGACCCGCTTGCGCACCTCGAGCAGCATTTCTAACTGCGCAGAATCTAGTTGGTCGTGAAGAATGCTGGTCTCTAAGTCGGTGAGTTCGTCATCAACTACGTCCAAAGCATCAGCAAAGGTGCCAACAAGTACCGACAAGATGCGAGTGAGCACAGCCGGCACGGTGGTAGTCGGGGTCAGCATTTTGCCGGCGCGACCATGCAGTTCTTCAACAGGTGGGCAAGGACCGTTTCGAACAGTTATTACCTGATGCTGCAACACGTACACATGCACTTCCATCATGGTGCGTGCATCACCCGCCACCCCATAGACCACCAACAACACATAGGTGCCGTACTCGGCCATATGGGTCCGCTGATTGAAATCCCCCGAATCAGAAATCATCTCTTCGTCGATGCCAAATATATGCACCATTCGGTGCAGATCTTCAGTATCGGGCGCCTGGCAATCCAGCCACATGAGTTGTCCCGACTCCTTGGCTGCAAGAATCTGCTGCCAAGTTGGGTTCTCGGTATGTGTACCGTCAACTAAAAGCGAAGAACCCTCGAGCACTAGGTCTTGCGTTATCTCGGGTGCAGCGTGATCTGTCACAGAGCTACACCCTAGGTTCCCGAGTTGTCACGGGTCGGGACTAGCGGTCTCGCTGCGATTGGCGAGCGCCGTGTGCTGCCAGCGGAACCTAGCCAGAGCCGTTTGCAGCGCTTTAACAACACATAGTGTCGCCAAAGCGCTGCAAACGCGATTTGCCCGGGGTCTCCTACGATTTCCAGCTCAGGCGACGCTTGCGCTGTGCCAGAAGCAGTCCTGCTCCAAGCGCTGCAAGCGACACACCGACTAGTCCGAGCGGCAACGCACTCTTACCAGTAAGCGCCAACTCGCCCTGCACCGGTGCGGCAGTGGCCGCGGTTGTGGCAGTGGCAGTTGCTCCCAACACCTGGGGTGTAGGGGCCTCGACGCTCACGGGAATTGTAGTTGTGGTCGAGGTTGTAGTTTTAGGCAGCGTGTCCTTAGTACCTGGAGTTGCACCACCGGCAACAGCGGTTGTAGTTGTGGTCGAGGTTGTGGGCCCAATCTCGTCGCACGGGTTCGGAGGATCCGGTAAGGGCGTGAATAGCTCGCTGTCGTCATTTTGAGCATTGACCCGAAAGGCAACCAGTACCTCAGAGCCGCAGGGGTCCCCACTTCCCTGCCTCCCGGCCGGTGCAGCTGAGGCTGTACTGCTGAAGGCCCCAAACCCAAGTGCGGTTATCAGTACAAGTAGCAGAGCGGTGACGGTCTGTTTCATGGTTACTCCTGTTGTGTTGGTGAATTTGACGGTAGGTGAAATGACCTACACGATAAACATACATACATGTAGTATGTTAGTCAAGGAAAGTTATCCTGCCTGCACTGCTCAACGATTTGCCGCACCTGCTGCAAGCACTACTTCACTCACAACTTCGCGGCCCTAGTCACTAGACTGTCCCCGCCATGAATTACCCAGATCCGAGACTCATACATGCGTAGAACCGCTACTGATGCCGAAATAACTCGCCAAGAACTGTTGGCAGACGCACGAGCAGCGTTCGCATCCCAGGGGTACGCAGGTACTCAGCCAGCCGAATTCGGAGCAGGTCTTCAGCATCCGGCGTCTGACAATCAAGCCACATGAGTTGGCCCGACTCTTTGGCCGCAAGAATCTGCTGCCAAGTTGGGTCCTCGGTATGTGTACCGTCAACTAAAAGCGAAGAACCCTCGAGCCCTAGGTTCCCGAGTTGTCACGGGTCGGGACTAGTGGTTTCGCTGCGATTGGCGAGCGCCGTGTGCTGCCAGCGGAACCTAGCCAGAGCCTTCTGCAGCGCTTTAACGACACATAGTGTCGCCAAAGCGCTGCAAACGCGATTTGCCCAGGCTTTGTTGCAGTCTCTAGCTAAGCCGAAGCTTGCGCTGTGCCAGAAGCAGTCCTGCTCCAAGCGCTGCAAGCGACACACCAAGTAGTCCGAGCGGCAACGAACTCTTACCAGTAAGCGCCAACTCGCCTTGCACCGGTGCGGCAGTGGTTGTGGCAGTGGCAGTTGCTCCCAGCACCGAGGGGTTAGTTGGCACCGACGGAACAGTCGTTGGGACTACACCCCCGCCAGCAGCGGGCACGGCGACTGTGGTGGTGGTTGTAGCTTCAGATTCACCGGCGGTTGTGTTTGTCATAAGAACTTTGCAAGTGAGGTCCTCCAAGTCGTCTCCGGAATCAATAGATACGGAGACCACGATCTGGCTCGTGCCAGCTAGCACCAAAACAACTCCCCGAAAGAAGCCATCCGAGCCAGGAATTGTCCGAACGGGTGTGCCGTTTTGCTGTACACGTATGAAGTCGATCACTGCGTTGACGTCTTCCGCTGGTTGCAGGCCAAGAGCCTCTCTGTCAAGGGCCGTGACTTGGCCAGTGACATCAAAGTCCGACCCCACTGTGGTTGTGCCGCTGTCTTCTAGGGCATTGATCCGGATTGCAACCAGTCTTCCGGTGCAGGTTGTGTCGCTCTCCTCCCTCCCGGCCGGTGCAGCTGAGGCTGTACTGCTGAAGGCCCCAAACCCAAGTGCGGTTATCAGTACAAGTAGCAGAGCGGTGACGGTCTGTTTCATGGGTACTCCTGTTGTGTTGGTGAATTTGACGGTAGGTGAAATGACCTACACGATAAACATACATACATGTAGTATGTTAGTCAAGGAAAGCTATCCTGCCTGCACTGCTCAACGATTTGCCGCACCTGCTGCAAGCACTACTTCACTCACAACTTCGCGGCCCTAGTCACTAGACTGTCCCCGCCATGAATTACCCAGATCCGAGACTCATACATGCGTAGAACCGCTACTGATGCCGAAATAACTCGCCAAGAACTGTTGGCAGACGCACGAGCAGCGTTCGCATCCCAGGGGTACGCAGGTACTCAGCCAGCCGACATTGCAGAGCGTTGCGGAGTAACGCGCGGCGCGGTGTACCACCACTTTGCAAGCAAAGCTGGGCTCTTTGAGGCCGTCCTAGTACAACTGTCTGCAGAACTCGACGCCACAGTAACTACTGCAGCAATCGCAGCACCCGACACCCGATCAGCCATTGCCGATGGAGCCAAGGCCTGCATCGAGTTTATGGGTAGAGACGAATACCGCCAGATTGCGGTTGAAGACGGGCCCGCGGTAGTTGGCTTGCAACGATGGTACGAAATTGACCGATCAATTGGGTTGGCCTCTATAGAACTCGCCCTAAACCAATTAGAAACCGAAGCACAATTAGCTGTGCCAGCAACAACAGGCCTAGCTCGCGGTCTATTCGGTGCGCTCACCGAGCTAGGCCTGGCCTACTCACGATCTGAACTCACTCTCAATCAAGCGACCAACACATTCAACCAACTCATCAACCAACTCTGCGTTAAACCGGCCTAACAAGCGTAACAAACAGTCCCACAGCCAGCAGCGCCGTTCGCCGCAGCGCCGTTCGCAGCGGCAACCCGCAGCG
>Ga0209284_10003069_pt1 | contig 21337 bp, 16 predicted proteins | sample FRY03_FD_187211 | JGI IMG/M metagenome (GOLD analysis project Ga0209284, IMG submission 187211) | Freshwater microbial communities from Lake Fryxell liftoff mats and glacier meltwater in Antarctica - FRY-03 (SPAdes) (version 2) | ecosystem: Environmental > Aquatic > Freshwater > Ice > Glacier...
AGTAGAGTCGGGTGAGCAGTTTTAGAGTCATGGTTGGTTCACACTTTCCAATGGCCCAAGAGGCTGCTCACCTCACTCTTTTTCTCCCTCCATTTTTCAGGCCTCGGAGGGGTTTTGCAATTGGCTCTACTAGCGGCATTATCCCTGTTATTGCGAATGGGCCACTACCCACTTATTTTCATAGTGAAAAAAATCGAGAAGGTGAAACAATCGTCATTGCTCGATCAGGTTGTTATGCGGGTTACATAAGCTTTTGGAATGAACCTATTTTTTTAACCGATGCATTCAGCATCCATCCTGATCCCAAGGTTCTAATGCCCAAGTTTGTTTACTACGCACTTCAAAACAAACAAACACAAATTCATGAAATGAAAAAAGGAGCCGGTGTTCCTCATGTGCGTGTAACGGAATTCCAATCTTACACCATCCCCATCCCATCCCTCGCCGAACAAGCCCGCATCGTCGCCATCCTCGACAAGTTCGACACCCTCACCCACTCTATCAGCGACGGCTTACCCCGTGAGATCGAGATGCGGCAGAAGCAATACGAGTATTATCGCAACTTGCTTCTGAATTTCCCGAAACCAAAAGACGCCGCCTGACATGAGTCATTCACTGAGAGAGATAGCCGAGCAATTAAAGAATGCCGCAGAACAACAGCAGAAGGGGAAGAAAGTGCAGTTGATCTACGCGTTCAACGGCTCGGGTAAAACACGTTTGTCGCGAGAGTTTAAAGCGCTGATTGCACCTAAGAATGAAAATGAGGAGGAACCGACAGATTCGCGTTCAAAGATTTTATATTACAACGCCTTTACCGAAGATCTGTTTTATTGGGACAACGATTTAGATGGAGACAGTGAGAGAAAATTGAAAATTCAGCCAAATGCCTACACTGAATGGGTTCTCCAAGATCAGGGGCAGGATCGCAACGCGATTGCTCATTTTCAGCGTTATACGAACGACAAACTCACGCCACGCTTCAACGAAGAGTATGTTACTCACGATAGAAGTGGCAACGAGTTGACAGTTCCTGCATTTTCAGAAGTCACATTCACTTTCGAGCGTGGAAATGAAGAACGAACAGAACACGTCAAAATTTCCAAAGGTGAAGAGAGTAACTTCATCTGGAGCATTTTCTACAGTCTCATTGATCAGGTCGTTAGCGTCTTGAACGTAGTTGAATCTTCTGAGCGAGAAACTGATCGATATGATCTACTTGAGTATATTTTTATCGATGATCCGGTTAGCTCTCTAGATGAAAACCATTTGATTGAGCTGGCGGTTGATATTGCCGAATTGATCAAGTCCAGTGATTTCACAGACGAAAAAGGATTGAGGTTCATCATCACCACCCACAACCCGCTTTTCTACAACATATTATGCAATGAGTTCCATAGCGACGATAGATCCCTAGGTTGGAAAAGCAGGCATTTTCAAAAATACAGGTTGGCGAAGCACGAGGATGGATCTTTTGGTTTGGAGTTGCAGCCAAACGACTCTCCTTTTTCATATCACCTCTTTCTGAAATCAGAGCTGAAGAATGCCATAGAAGCGGGAGAAATCAGGAAATACCATTTTAACTTCCTGAGAAATATTCTTGAGAAGACTTCGACCTTTGTGGGCTACAAGAGATGGGAAGATCTGTTGCCAAGTAATGACGACGGACAAGCGAATCCCTACTTGAAACGGATTTTGAATTTGTCCAGCCATTCAAAACATTCGGGTGAAGAAGTCGCCGATCTAGAAGAAGAGGACAAAAGGGTGCTAGGGTTTTTGGTTCAAAGGCTAGACGATATGTATGTTTTGAAAATGGGTAACGAATAACGAGAGGGCATTACTATGATCGAATACAAAACCATCGCCGAGACCAATCGCTTCATCGTCCTTGACCGATACGACAAGGACTGGAAGCTCATGGAGTCCTACCAGAGCGAAGATGCCTTGGAGCGGGAGCTGATCCAAGATATGGAAAATCTTGGCTACTCCTTCGAGCGCGAGCTGAACACCCCTGCAAAACTTCTCGCCAACGCCCGCATCCAACTCCAAACGCTCAACAACGTCAAGTTCACCGAATCTGAGTGGGCGCGCTTCGTCGAGACCTATCTCGATCGCCCGAGTGACCACATCCTGGAAAAGACCCGCAAGATCCACGATGACTACATCCACGACTTCGTTTTTGACGATGGGCACATCCAGAACATCTACCTGCTCGATAAAAAGAACGTGTTGCGCAACACCTGCCAGGTCATCCGGCAGTTCGAGCAAGCAGGCAGCCATGCGAATCGCTACGATGTGACCATCCTCGTCAATGGCCTGCCGCTGGTGCAGGTGGAGCTGAAAAAGCGCGGGGTGGCGATCCGCGAAGCCTTTAACCAAGTCCACCGCTACAGCAAGGAGAGTTTCAACAGTGAGAATTCGTTGTTCAAATACTTGCAGTTGTTCGTCATCTCCAACGGCACGGATACACGCTATTTCGCCAACACCACGCAGCGGGACAAAAACAGTTTCGACTTCACGATGCATTGGGCGATGAAGGACAACACCTTGATCAAGGATCTTAAAGATTTCACCGCGCTTTTTTTCGAGAAGAGAACCCTTCTCAAAGTGCTCTTGCAGTATTCGGTCTTCGATGTGGGCAACAACCTGCTGGTGATGCGCCCCTACCAAATCGCGGCGACCGAGCGCATCCTGCAGAAGATTTTTAGTTCCCATGCCACCAAGAACTGGAGCGATACGGAGAGCGGTGGCTACATCTGGCACACCACAGGATCCGGCAAGACTCTCACCAGCTTCAAAGCGGCGCGTTTGGCGACCGAGTTGGATTTCATCGACAAGGTGTTCTTCGTCGTGGATCGCAAGGATCTGGATTACCAGACCATGAAGGAATACCAGCGTTTCTCGCCCGACAGCGTGAACGGCTCCGACAGCACCGCAGCACTCAAGCGGAATCTGGAGAAGGACGACAACAAGATCATCGTCACCACGATCCAGAAGCTCAACAATCTCATGAAAACCGAGGGTGCCCTGCCGATCTATGGCAAGCAGGTGGTGTTCATTTTCGATGAGTGCCACCGCAGCCAATTCGGTGAAGCGCAGGCGAATCTGAAAAAGAAATTCAAGTGTTTCTATCAGTTCGGCTTCACCGGCACTCCCATCTTTCCGGAGAACGCCAGCGGGGCGGAGACCACCGCCAGCGTGTTTGGCCGCGAGCTGCATTCCTATGTCATCACCGATGCGATCCGGGATGAAAAAGTGCTGAAGTTCAAGGTGGACTACAACGATGTGCGCCCGCGCTTCAAAGAAGTGGAAAGCGAGCAGGACACGAACAAGCTCAACGCCGCCGAGAACCGGCAAGCCCTGCTGCACCCGGACCGCATCAAGGAGATTGCGAATTATATCCTGAACAACTACCGCCAAAAGACCCACCGACTGCAAGCGGGCGGCAAGGGCTTCAACGCGATGTTCGCCGTCAGCAGCATCGATGCGGCAAAACAATATTACGAGACGTTCAAAACGCTCCAAAAAGACAGCGAGAAGCCGATCAAGGTGGCGACGATTTTTTCCTTCGCCGCCAACGAAGAGCAGGACGCCATCGGCGATATCCCCGACGAAAGTTTTGAGGTTTCCGCCATGAACAGCAGCGCCAAGGAATTCCTGAGCGCGGCCATTGCCGACTACAACGCCTTTTTCAAAACGAACTTCGGCGTCGATAGCAACGGCTTTCAAAACTACTACCGCGATCTAGCACAGCGGGTAAAGCGGCAGGAAGTGGACTTGCTCATCGTGGTCGGCATGTTTCTCACCGGGTTCGATGCTCCGACCCTCAACACCTTGTTTGTCGATAAGAACCTGCGTTACCACGGCCTGATCCAAGCCTACTCGCGCACCAACCGCATTTACGACGCGACAAAGACTTTTGGCAACATCATCACCTTTCGCGATCTGGAACAGGCGACGATCGATGCGATCACTTTGTTTGGCGATTCCAACACCAAGAATGTGGTGCTTGAGAAGAGCTACAAGGAATACATGGAAGGCTTCACCGAGGTGGCCTCCGGTGAAGCACGGCGAGGTTTTGTCGGGGTAGTCGCGGAGTTGAAGGAGCGTTTCCCCGATCCGGCAGCCATCGAGAAAGAAGCCGATAAAAAAGCCTTCACCAAGCTCTTTGGCGAATACCTGAAGATTGAAAACGCGCTCCAGAACTTCGATGAGTTCGTCAGCCTGAAAGCCCTGCAAAAAGTTGACCCCAATGATCAGGAAGCCGTCGAAGCGTTCAAGGCGCAACGCTATCTGAGCGACGAGGATCTAGAAAAACTAAAAGCGACGGACGTTCTGCCCGAGCGCAAAGTTCAGGATTACCGCTCCACCTACAACGACATCCGCGATTGGCTGCGGAAGGAAAAGAGTGCCAAAGAAAAGCAGGAGTCCACGGTGGATTGGGATGACGTCGTGTTTGAGATCGACCTGCTCAAGTCGCAGGAGATCAATCTGGATTTCATTCTGGAACTGATTTTCGAGAAAAACCAGAAGGTCAAAGACAAGGGTGCCTTGATCGAAGACGTGCGCCGAGTGATCCGTGCCAGCCTGGGCAACCGCGCCAAGGAAAGTCTCGTGGTGGATTTCATCAATCAAGCCGATCTGGATCAGTTCATCGACAAGACGAGTGTCATCGAAGCTTTCTTCGCCTACGCCCAAGCGGAACAAAAGCGAGAAGCCGGGGCGCTCATCCAAGCCGAAAGACTCAATGCGGATGCGGCCAAGCGTTACATTCTGACCTCGCTCAAGCGGGAATACGCCAGCGACAACGGCACCGAACTTAACGGCATCCTCCCCAAAATGAGTCCACTGAATCCGAAGTATCTCACGATGAAGCAAAGTGTTTTCCAGAAAATCGCCGCTTTTGTAGAAAAGTTTAAAGGCGTTGGAGGGGAGATTTAAGAATTGGATAGCGTCGGCAACGGCACCACACTGCCGATCATCTGCTCGACAAAGCCCACGGCTACATCCGGCAATACTATTGATCCTCCATGCGGTGCGCTACAAGCTGGCGGTGGATGCCTCTTTCAACGCGATGGGCAGCCCCTACAAGGCGTTGGTGGCTTTCACCGACGTGGTGAAGGACGCCAAGGACGGCCAGGAATACACGGAAGCGAAGATGAACGGCTTCCCCGAGGCCGCGACGGGGGACATGGGGAAAAAGTATGAATGATGAAGGATGAATGATGAAGTGGGGCAACTTGTCCGGCCTTTTTTTCATCATTCATCCTTCAACCTTGCTCCCGGCGGCGGACCTGGAGGCATTTGCCAAGCAGTGGTTCAGTGCCAAGCGAAGTGTCGAGAAGCTCCAAGGCGTGGTAAATCCGGTGGCCAAGAAGTGGCAGGCGGAAGGCGGGGACGACCGAGTGGACGACAAATCCAAGGCGCGGGATTTCGTGAAGCTGTATTCCTTTCTCATCGAAGACCTCAACACGCGGTCTGGGGAAACGGGGTCAGTGTGCAACTGCTTGACTAAATTACTTTATTTATCTGGCAGCCTAAATTTGTCAGCCAGTTGAGTGCTGGGGAGAAGTTGGAACACGACTTCGGTAGAGATGCGACTGACCTGACGATGTCATGCGTCTCATGGCCTCAAATTGAGCCAAGTGTCTGTCCCTCTATTGGTGAATCAGGTTCAAGTGTCCGTCCTTCTGTCGCGACTCGATCCCGCCGGCAGTCCCTGCCAGCGGCACCGCAGCACACCTTCCGTGTGCCGACGGGCGGCAGTCCGGGCCTGTTTATCCGGCTGAGGGTGACGAGTCCGTAGCGCTGCGATGCAGCAGGAACGGGAGGCGGGCCATTGATGCGGCGGGCAATGAGCGCGGCAACGGCCGCAGTGAGCAGCACCGCAGGCCGGGAGAACACAGCACGCTGGGCTAATCCGTTCATCTGCGATGACTGCTATGCGGCCTGCGGGTCGGGCGGTGCGGGCGAGGAGGACGGCCAAGCGCCAGCCCGCGCTTGGCAATCCTCGCGTTGGTGATGAACTTGGCGGGTTCGCAGCGTTAGAGTGCAACTCTCCTATTCATCATGAAATCCACGCTGTGCCTCCTCGCCGTTCTCGCTGCCTCGCTCTCTCCTGCGGAGGACATCCGCCTCCAGCCGCCGAAGGATCTGAACGGCTATTTCCCCTTCAACCCGCCTTCGTCGCTGAGTGAATGGGACGCGCGCAAAGAGCAGGTGCAGCGGCAGATTCTGGTGTCGCAGGGCTTGTGGCCGATGCCGACTAAAACGCCGCTGAATGCGGTCGTGCATGGCAAGGTGGAGGGCGACGGCTTCACGGTGGAGAAGGTTTATTTTGAAAGCGCTCCCGGCTTTTTTGTGACCGGCAGCCTGTGGAAACCGAAGACGATCAAGGGCAAGGTTCCCGGTGTGATGTTCGCGCACGGTCACTGGGCGGATGCGCGGCTGGCGCTCAATGATCCGAACAAGGTGCGACAGGACATCGCCATCGGTGGGGAGCGCTTTGAACGCGGCGGCCAGAGCATTTTTCAGTCGCTGTGTGTGCAACTCGCCCGCATGGGCTGCGTGGTGTGGCAGTGGGACATGCTGAGTGATTCGGACTCCATCCAGCTCTCACGCGACGTCGTGCATAAATTCGCCAAACAGCGCCCGGAGATGAACACGACGGCCAACTGGGGCCTGTACAGCCCGCAGGCGGAGGCACACCTGCAAAGCATCATGGGCCTACAGACCTGGAACGCGGTACGCGGCCTCGATTTCCTGCTATCGTTGCCCGAAGTTGATCCTGAACGCACCGCGATCACTGGCGCGAGCGGCGGTGGCACGCAGACGATGCTGCTGGCGGCGATTGATGACCGCATCAAGCTGTCCTTTCCCTGCGTGATGGTTAGCACCTCCATGCAGGGCGGCTGCACCTGTGAGAACGCCAGCCTGCTGCGCATCGGCACGGGGAATGTGGAGTTCGCGGGATTGTTCGCGCCGAAGCCACAGGGCATGAATTCCGCCGACGACTGGACCAGGGAAATCGCCACCAAGGGCTTCCCCGATTTGCAGAAGCTCTACGCGACGCATGGCAAGAAGGACAACGTCTTCCTGCTGCGCGGGGAGCACTTCAAACACAACTACAACGCCGTCACCCGCAGCGCCTTCTACACCTTCCTCAACAAGCACTTCAAGCTCGGCTTCCCTGCCCCGGTGATCGAGCAGGACTACGAACCGCTCTCCAAGGAACAGCTCACAGTTTGGGACGACAAACACCCCGCACCGAAGGCGGATGATCCTGAGTTTGAGCGCAAGTTGCTCAAATACTTCACCGACGATGCTGACAAGCAATTGCGTACCGCCGACCCGAAAGTGCTGCGTCAGGCCATCGAGACAGTCATCGGTCGCACCTATGAAAAGGCGGGCGAGGTGGCATGGACGCTCAAAGACAAGCAGGATCGCGGTGATCACCTCGAAATGACCGGCATGCTGGTCAATAAAACCTACGGCGAGGAATTGAACGTCACCTGGCTTTATCCCAAACAGTGGAATGGCCGCGCCGTCGTGTGGCTGGATGACGCAGGCAGGTCAGCGCTCAACAATGCCGAGGTTAAAAAGCTCGTCGCCGGTGGCGCGGCGGTGCTGGGCGTCGATCTGCTGTTTCAAGGCGATGCGCCGGTGCAGCAAACCCGCGTGGTGGCCAATCCGCGTGAGTTTGCCGGCTATACCCACGGGTACAACCACGCGCTGTTCGCCCAGCGCACGCATGACGTGCTCAGTGTCGTCAGTTTTCTGCGCAACGCCAAAGTCGGCACGCACACCCATCCCAAGATCATCGCCATCTCTGGTGGCGGGCAAACGGGACCGGTCGTCATCGCCGCCCGCGCACTCGCTGGCGAAGCCGTTGACCGCGCCGCCGCCGACACCCGAGGGTTTCGTTTCGGCAAAGTGCTCGACTATCGTGATCCGATGTTCCTGCCTGGTGGCGCGAAGTATCTCGACCTCCCCGGCATGATCGCCCTGAATGCACCGCATCCGCTTTGGCTCAAAGGTGAGGACAAGCAGCCCGAAGGCACGGCAGTGGAGTGGCTGCTGAAGTAGCGGCCGATCAGTTCGCCGGTGCTTCGATGGCTGGGTCGATTTTCTGCAACGCCGCCCACAGCGCAGGGTCTTCGGGGTGGCCGTTGAAGAGGACTTTGCCAGCGGGCGAGAGCAGAATCATACGCGGGATGGAGTCGATCTCGAAAGCCTTCGTGTAGGGGCGGTCGGCAGGTTCGACGAGCCAAGGCAGTGTGGCGTTCTGCTCCTTGCGGATGCGTTCGGCGATGGATTCGGCGTTTTCGTCGTCCTTGTTCAGCGCGGCGACGATGATGCCGTGCGCAGCGAGTTTGGCGGCCTTCTGCTTGAGCGCAGGCAGCAGATTCATGCACGGCCCGCACCAGGAGGCCCAGAAGTCGAGCAGCAGGGCTTTACCGCCGCCAAGCTGGTCATGCAGGGTGGTGGCCTCGCCCATGGAAGTGGTAAGCGGGATTTTCAGATCGACCGTGAGGCTTGCCATCTTCGATTCGCGGCGTTGCTTTTCGATGGCCTGGATGAACACGGGCGCCTGCTGCGGATTGAGCCAGATGGCTTCGAGGATGTGCTGTTTGAAGCCGTCCGCGTCTTTCGCTTCACTGGCTTTGAGCGCCTTGATGTAGGCGATGAACCCCTGCACCGCCTCGGCATTCGGCAGGGCGGCGGCATTGGCGAAATCGAAGGCGGTGGCGAGGATTTCGACCTCAGGCAAGATTTGGATGAGGAAGGAACTGTCCTGATGACGAAGTCCCCAGACGAGCTTGGCCTCGATCACCTGCTGACGCGGCACACCGGCCTTATTGGCCTCTTTGGCGAGTTCGAGCAGCTCGTCCGCCGTGGTTTCCTGGGAAAACAGACGTTGCAGCAGCGCCTTGGCACCGGCAGCGGCTTCCTCGGGCGATTGAGCGGAGAGTTGGAGGCAGGAGAGGGTGGCGCAGAGCGTGCCGAGTCGCAGGAGAGCTTTCATCATGCCGAATCGTCTCCTTTTCCGCCGCCGGTGTCGAGTGGAAAGTCAGGCGTGATCTTGAAGCGATGAAAGATGACGCGTGCGGCTGGCGACTCCTGAGCCTCTCTCAACCATGAAACACACACTTATTCTGACCTCGCTGCTCGCGGCGACCGCACTGGCCACAGCTGCGGAAAATACCCCGCCGGAAGGCTCCACCGCCCTCTTCAATGGCAGCAATCTTTCCGGCTGGTATGGCTGGGGCACGCAGGACCCGACCGACCTCTGGAAGATGACGCCGGAAGAACAGGACGCGTATAAAAAGAAGTCCATCGATGGCGGTCTGCTGGACGCCAAGGGCAACGACAAAGGCGACCACCTCAACGCGCACTGGAGCGTGCAGAACGGCGAACTCGTCAATGACGGCAAAGGTTTGTACCTCACCACCGACAAGGACTACGGCGACTTCGAGCTGTGGGTGGACTACAAGATGCTCCCGCTCGGCGACAGCGGCATCTATCTGCGCGGCATCCCGCAGGTGCAGATCTGGGATTACACTGAGGAGTCGAAGTTCAAGCTCGGCGCGGACAAGGGCTCTGGCGGATTGTGGAACAACAAGAACGAAGAGGGTAAGTATCCGACCAAGCTCATGGACAAGCCGTTTGGCGAATGGAACCGCTTCCACATCAAGATGATCGGCGAGCGCGTCACCGTGACGCTGAACGACACCGTTGTGGTCAAAAATGCGGTGCTAGAAAATTTCTTCGCCAACCGCAAAGCCGGTTATCAGGCATTCGGCAAAGTGGCTCCCAAAGCGGAAGACGCCAAGGCACCGAACGGTTGGATGGCCGATCCCGCCTTTGCCAAAGGCCCGATCCAACTACAAACGCACGGCAGCGAGATCCGCTGGAAGAACGTTTTTATCCGTGAGATCAGCGCCGAGGAGGCCAACCGTGAGCTGCAAGGCACCTGGGCCGAGGACGGCTTCGTCGAGCAGATCAACGGCACCGACCTCAGCAATTGGCAGGGCGCGGTGGAGAACTACGCGGTGAAAGACGGTGCTATCGTCTGCAAGCAAGGCAAAGGCGGCGATCTGCTGACCAAAGAGGAATTCGAGAACGGCATCATCCGCGTCGAGTTCAAGCTGCCGCCGGCCGGCAATAACGGCATCGCCCTGCGCACGCCGCTGGGTGGGCATTCCGCTGCCGACGGCCTGGAACTCCAGGTCATTGACAGCGACGGCTACAACGCCAAACAGGCCGCCGCAGGCAAGAAAGGTCTCGAACCTTATCAGTATCACGGCTCCGTCTATCACTGCGTCGGCGCGAAGCACGGCTACCTCCGCCCCGTGGGCGAGTGGAACTTCCAGGAGATCGAAATCCAGGGCCAGAAGATCAAAGTCACACTCAACGGCACCAAGATTCTCGACGTGGACATTGACACCTGGGACCGCAGCCAGATCGCCCATCCGCCGAAGGGACTCGACCACACGAAGGGACTCATCGGCTTCGCTGGTCACAGTGACCCGGTGGTGTTCCGCAGCTTTAAAGTGAAGAAGCAGTAATCAAAGCCGATGCTGCAACGCCCGTCATGCCGTGAGGTGTGGCGGGCTTTTTCGTGCCGTGACTCAGAGAGTCATGGGAATTTTTGAAGCTTCCACGGAGAGCGCGGGCGGGATCACGCGACGGAAATCATCCAGGCTGACGGGCTTGGTGAGGAAGGCGTTCATGCCGGCCTCACGGCACTCCTCTTTGACCCCGGTGAGCGCATGACCGGTCATGGCGATGATCGCAGGCTGGTTTTTGAGCTGGAAGTTGCCACGAATGCGCCGCGTGGCATCGATGCCACCCATCACCGGCATCTGTAGGTCCATGAAGACAATGGCATAGCCGCCCTGTCCCACCATGGTGACGGCTTCCTCACCATTGGCAGCGATGTCGATCTGCCCGTAGCCGAGGCGTTGCAGCAGCATGGTGGAGATTTTTTGATTCAACGGCTGGTCCTCGACGAGCAGGATGCGCGCGGGGTGCTGGCTGGCGAAATTGTCCGCCTCGGCCTTGGCCGCGCGGGCAATGGCACGGTTGGTGGCGACAGAAACCTCCACGTCATGGCCCCCGGCGGCGGCACGGGCAGAACCGTGGCTTTGCATGGTCTCAGGAGCTGTCATGGCCGGCGGCTGAGACGAGAAGGCTGTGACCTGTGGCTGGACAAATGTCTGCTGCTGCTGCGGCGAGACAGGTGCGCTGGCCGGACGCAGCATCGGCATGCCCGTGGGCGCAAGCACTGGTGACACGGCCGAGGTGGCCGTGGCCGCGACGATGACACGCCGCGGCATGCGGTAGAGCTCCGCCAGAGTGCGCAACAGGTCACGACGTTTGATGGGCTTGGAGAGCCGTGCATGCCGGCTGCCCTCAGGTGGCGCAAAGCGCTCGCGCTCGAGCTTGGCGCAGGTGATCGGCATGATCGTGACGATGGCGGCGCCACGCGCGGCAGCAGCTTGGAGCAGCGGGGCAACCGCTTCATGACGCATGCCGGAGACATCAATGACAAAGATGCCGGATTCCTCCAGCACATCGTCAAGCGCCGCCACGGAGCGATCACGCAGGAGATTCACATTCATGCTCCACTGCATGAGCGACTGATTGAGGATCTGCTGCGTGGTGGGATGCGCGCTGCAAAGGATGATGGGGCGGCCTTTGACGACATCCAGCCAGGCGATCTCCTCATCACGCGACTCGTTATCAGGTGCGACCTGAAGCGGCAGCTCGAAGAAGAAATCGGCCCCCTTCCCCACCTCGCTGACGACGCTGATTTCCCCCTGCATGAGCCGGACGAGTTTTTTGGAAATGGCCAGGCCCAGGCCCGTGCCGCCATACTTGCGTGTCGTGGAGGAGTCGCCCTGGTTGAAGGCCTGGAAGAGTTGGCTGATGGTTTCAGCAGGAATGCCGATGCCGGTGTCGCGCACGGAAAAATGGAGCAGGATGGCATCTCCCTGCGGGGTCTGCCGCGAGACTTGCCGGACAAGCAGCAGGATCTCGCCTTTCTCGGTAAATTTGACGGCATTGCCGACGAGATTGACGAGCACCTGTTTGATGCGCTGGAAGTCACCGATGATCTTGCGCGGGAGAGCTGGATCAACATGCACATTGAGCTCGATGTTTTTCTCCGCCGCACGGTGGGAGAAGACGTCCGTGGTCTCGCCGAGGAGTTTTTCGATGTCCACGGGGAGGCGTTCCATGTCCATCTTGGCGGACTCCAGCTTGGAAAAATCGAGAATGTCATTGATGACGTGCAGCAGGGACTCGCCGCTGGAGCGGATCATGCGCACGAGTTCTTCCTGCTCGGCATCCATGCCCATTTCGATGAGCAGGCTGGTGGTGCCGATGATGCCATTCATTGGTGTGCGGATTTCATGGCTCATGTTGGCCAGGAAGTTGCCCTTGGCAGCGGTGGCGATCTCGGCCTGGCGCTTGGCGGCCTCGTACTCAATGAGCAGGGTGTGCTTGCGATGATCCTCCTCCTGGATGTGCGTGATCATCGTATTGAACTCCGCCTGGACGAGATCAAGGTCATCAAAACCACGCGCAGGCACGCGGATATTCAAATTTCCAGTGCGCATGGCACGAAAGGCGGCAATCAAGTCATGCGTTTTTCGCGTGATGCGCCGACCAATGATGTAGAAGCCCAGCACGGCGAGCACGAGACCGGCACAGGCTCCAAAAATCGGCACCATCAGGCGCTGGCTGCTGAACAGATGCCGCAACTGCACCAGCGGCTGGCGCGCGATGAATGCCCCGGCGACATGCCCGGTGCGGCTATACAGCGGAGTGGCACTGATGAGCCAATGGTCGTTGCCATTGAACTCAATTTCCCGGCTGTCACTAGTGTCATCCATCACCAGGGTGCTGCCGGCCATGACACGATAGATCAGATTGTCCATGTGCGCGGGCGCAGGCTCCGCGACGACACTGCACTGGTGGACAGGCAGGATCGCGATGGGGGGAGATTTCACCACAGGTTGTGTCCCAACTGGTGACTGACGTGGGGCAACAACCTCAACCTCCAACCCCAAAGTTTGCAGCGAAGGCGGAATCTCCACCGTCTGTAGCCGCATGCGCAGGTGTGTTTCATTTTCCCAGTTCAGCGGCGCCACGCCCGTGAGCTCCCCCTCAGAGAGCGCCTGACGATTCAACTCCATCTGGCCGGCCAGCGCCACCGCCCCAAGGTAGGAACACTGCACGAAGCGCAGGGTGATAAACTCCTGCCAGATGAAGCCGGTCGCCGTGGCCCCCGCCCCGACCAAGACGGCAAACATGCCCAGCAAGGTGAAGCGGTTGGCTATCTGGAAGTTGAACCTCATGAGTCAGTTCCAGTTGGAAATGTGGCGGCAGAGGCAGCGGCCTTGGCTTCTTCATCGTCGTCGATTGCACCGGAGGTGAAGTTCTTGCCCTTGAAGGCACCGTCAGCAGGCTGCACGCCAGCTTCCGCCAGATCGACGATGGACTGACCGTCCGTCAGTATGCCAAGGTCAGCGCCAGCAGCGACTGCGGCGTTGAGCACGGAAGCGACGCTTTGCGCATTGCGCTTGGCGGCAGCGTCACGGGCGCTTTCATTCAGGTTGCCGATGTTCGGAATCGCGATCGCGGCGATGATGCCGATGATGGCGATGACGACGAGCATTTCCACGAGGCTGAAGCCAGACTTGCGGGAGGTGTTGACTTTGATGTTTTTCATAGTGTTGTCTGTTTGTTTTGGCTGTTGGTGTTAACTTCGAGTTGAACGCCTCTTGTGAATTGCTCGGACTCGAATTATGGAAATTGTAACAGTTATATTTTATTGATTCAAAAATAATTTTTATACTTTTCACAATTTTCTGACAAATAACGCCTTATCCACCCTGATGAAGCCTGATTTCGTGCATGGCCCACGGCTGTAACATCCGTGCTGTCACTGCCTCAATTCACGCTAGCCTTTGCGCCTCTTCCTTATGCGCTTTCGCCTTCTGTCCACATCTCTTCTTGCGCTTGCCTTTGCGCCCCTCTGCCAGGCTGACTCGCCTCTCATTGAGCCTCAGGCGGTCGTCCTGCCTGCCGCCATCCATGAAATCGCCACTGATGCGGTCGAACGCCATCTCGTGGAGCATCAGGACACCCTCATCATTGACGTGCGCACCGAAGACGAGCGCCGTACAAGCGGCTACATCCTCAATTCGCTCCATTTCGACTATTTCCACACGCAGAAGACCCGCGAAGATCTCGCCAAGCTCGACAAAACCAAGCCCTGCATCGTGTATTGCGCCATCGGCGGCCGGGCAAAATTCATCGCTGTCGAGATGCACAAGCTCGGGTTCAAAGACATCCTGCTGCTCAAGGGCGGCTTCAACGCCTGGGCCGCCAGCGGTCAGGCGGTGGCCAAATAACCGGCCTTGGCCTGCAACTCCAGCTTTTCGCCGGAGCGCATCACGCGAAATGGCTGCTGCAGCCGCTCGCAGGCGTTCACAAACTCCTCCGGCGTCACCGTGTTGAACTCGAACATGTCGTAGTGGCACGGCACCACCAGCCGTACCCCGCAGCCCTTCGCCAAGGCCGCCGCTTCTGTGCCGTTCAGGTTTCCGGCCACCCGCCGCTCAGGGACGTTGCCGTTGATCGGTAAAAAAGCGATGTCGCAGGGGTTCTCACGCAAGACTTTGACGATGTCCTCATGCCAGAGCGTGTCGCCACTGTGATAAATCGTGAACGGGCCGCATCTGACGAGAAAACCAGTGTAATGGCAGTTGTCGTGCTCATCCCGCAGCACCTCGTTGTGTTTGGCGATCACGCCGCGCAACTCCCAGCTTCCTTCCACATAGGTGTCGTGATCGCCGATGCCGCAGCACTGGACTTCGGCCTCTCCCAGCCGCTTTTCAGCCTCTGCAATGATCGGATGCGGCAAATACAGTCGCATGCCTGGATTCGCCCGCGCCAGCGGCACCAGCGTGGCACCATCCAGATGATCGGTGTGAACGTGGCTGGCCGTCACACGGCGGATGCCCGTCAGCAACGCCGGATCGAGGCAGCGCTCAGTCATCCGCACATGCGGCTTGTCGGTGGCGGCATATTTTTGCGTCAGCGAGTCGGACAAATAAGGATCAAACAGCAGCCGCTCCCCTGCCCACTGCAACAGAAAGCCGCTTTGGCCCAGCCACCAGACGTACAGCGTGTTTTCGTCGTGATTCGCCGCCGCCAGGTCGGCCAGCAGCGCGGCATCTTTCTGCAAGGCGGCGATCATCGTGTCAGGCACCAAACTGAATCGCCGCAATCTTCTCCGCCATGTCATGGCTGGCGCAAAAGACCAGCTCCGCCGCCGCTGCACGCGAAAGCCGCGCGTGCAGTGCCACCACGCGGCCCATGCTGAGGCCGTCCACAAACGCCTGGACCGGTCGGTGCTGCGGATCGAGGCAGCGGATTTCCACCGTCGCGTCGGGTGAAAGCAGCGCACTGCGCCAGTGCGCCGGGGCCAGCACGTTCGAGCCGACGAGCAACCACGCCGGTGTGTCTGCCAGCAGTGGCGAAGCACCCATGCTGCGGGCATAGGCCGTCGATCCGGCAGCCGTGGCCACCAGCGCCCCGTCGCTCACCAGCTTCGGGATGCGCCGCACATTGTTCACCGTGATCTCCAGCCACGCGCTCTGGCTGGTGGCCCGCTCCAGCCAGGCGTCGTTGAAACCATGCGCCGCATGCCGCACGCCATCTTCATCCTCGAATTCGAGGAACAGCATCGGCAGTTGGCGAAAAATCACATCGCTCGGCGGAAACGGGCAGGCGTTCACCTGCTCCGGCGCATTCAGCAGGAAACCCAGATGCCCCGCATTGATACCGAAGAACGGCAGCCGTGCCCGCCAGTGCTCGCGGATGCTGCGCAGCATCGCCCCATCACCACCGACGACGCTGATGAAGTCCGCCTCGTTCGCGGCGACATGCCGACCAGCCAGCGTGGCGCTCAAATCACGCACCTTCTGGTTCTCTGTCTCCGCCTGGAGAAAAAACTTCGCGTCCGCCAGTGTGCCACGCGCCCAGTTGCCCGGAATCGGCGCACGATACAGGCCGTAGCGCTCGATGTAGGCCAGCGCACGCGGATGCAGCATGCCGCTCACGTCCTTGCCCTGGCTCAAATACTCGCGGATCACCGTGCTGGCACCTTCCACCAGCAGATCAATCACCTGCGCATGCGGCGGCAGATCGCCCACATCCAGTTCATGCCCAGGACGTTTGCACACGGCGAAATTCACCCGCTGCCACAGCTCCATACCATGCGCCCAGGTTTGCTGGATCAACGACTGCCCCCGCGCACCACCGGTGATCAAATCCGCGCCCACCACATGCCAGATCTCGCCATCATGCTCAAACCGCGTTTGCAGCTCATGATTTCGCGTGAAGGTCTCCTGCTCAAAGTCGCTGAGATCCACCACCACCTTGTCCAGGCCACCAAACACGATGTCCACCAGCGTCGCGCGAAACACGGAAGGCACGCTGCCCGTGACTGGCTTGTCTGGCCGCGGCCCGCAGGGGATCACGCGTACCTCGTCAAACACCTGCGCCAACCGTGCTGCCACGGCGGCATGATGATTTCCAGGTGGATTAAAACTACCTCCAAAAATGGCGATGCGCTTCGGCATCCCGCATGGTGCCAGTGCTCGAAACGAGTGCAAGCCGCGAGAATCACCTCACGGTAGCTTCCGCTCGCTCGCCTTGAGCAGTTTCGGCTGCGGACGCTGCTGCCACTGCGTCACGTCACCGCGCAGGACTTCAATCGCCTTTTGCAACTGCGTGTCCGCGCCCTGCGGCCAGTCGCCGGGCTGCGGCCAGTCGCCGGGCTGCGGCCAGTCGCCGGGCTGCGGCCAGAGCAGATGATCGGGCTGCGCGCCGTTGAGTTCCATGTCGAGACCGGTTTCCAGGCGATACCAACCGCGAAACGGCAGCCGCAGTGTGCCCACATCCATCACGCGGGCACTGCCGGTGCTGATCACGCCGCCAGCAGTCGGCACACCGACCAACTGGCCGCGCTTGAGCGTCTTGATGGCGTGACTGAAAATCTCCGCGTTGCTAAAACTGTTCTGATTGCACAGCACGACCACCGGCTTGTGCCAAGTAGCATACACCATGCGATCCTGCGGATAGCCGGGAATGCTGCCGCCGCGTGGCACGGTAAGGGCATGGCGCGGCTGCGTCAGCGCAGTGAGCAGATGATCTGTGGTGGAGCCGCCGCCGTTTTCACGCACATCAATGACTAGGCCGTCCTTGCCCGCGCCGGCGGCATACAGCTCCTCCTCAAAGCGCACGAAGCTCTCATCGTTCATCGCGGTGATGTGCAGGTAGCCCAGCTTGCCGCCGGAGGCGGTTTCGACCGCGCTGCGGTTATCCTTGATCCACTTTTCATAGATCAGTTTGCGCACATTGGCGAAGCTCGTGGGCCGCAGCGTCACGCTGCGCTGCTTGCCGTCGGCGGCTTGGACTTGCAGCGTGATGTCACGCTCTAGCAGGCCGTTCAGCACCTCGCTCACATCCGTGCCGGGTTGCACCTCGCGGCCATCCACACGCAGGATAACTTCGTCTTTTTCAATGCGGCTCAGGCGCTGGCTGGCGGGGCTTTTGGGCAGCACATCACGCACTTTCCAGCCCGGTCCGGCGTAGGCGGGATCAAAGCGCAGGCCCAGATGCGCGGTCTCCTCCTTCCAGGTGCTTGCTGCAGTGACTGCTGCTTCGAGTGTGAAGCCGAGGTGCGAGCCGTTCAGCTCGCCGAGCATGAGTTGCACCACTTCCACTACCGCGCGCATGTCGGGAACGGCGGCGGCCATGTCGGCGTATTTCGACCGCACGGCGTCCCAGTCGCGATTGCCGAGTTTCTCATCATAAAAATGATCACGCATGATGCGCCAGCAGAGATCAAAAACGGCGAGCTGCTTGTCGGCGGACACGACCGTCTGCTGCGCGCGAAACCGATGCGCGCTAAGACTTGGCGCGGTGCCCTAGGTGCTGATCGTCGTCGGCACGCCATCATTGAGGCAGACGATTTGCTCATTCGTCTTGAGCCAGCGGGCCTGCGAGATTGCCGTGGGCACCAGCGGCTTCGGTTTCACCTCGTCGGGGATTTCGACCGTGTAGCAGCCGCGCTTGCCGTCCACCTTGGCGTTGAAGGCCAGTTTCTTCGAGTCGTGCGACCAAAACAACCCGTTCTCCGTCGTGTTGGGGAGGGTGATAGCATGAATGCGCTCATGGATGCCCTCAAGGTCGATGCGCAGCGGTGCAGGCGGCTTGGCGATGGGTTTCGGTGCTGGTTTGGGTTCCGCTTTCGCTTCCGCCTTCTCCTCCGGTTTGGCTTCCACCTTTTTCGTGCTGGCGGTGGCTGACTTCGCTGCGGCAGCGGCCTTGGTGAATTTCTCCCGGGCCTTCACCAGCGTGCGCTCGCGTTTGGTCTGCTCCTCGTCCTCGGCACGCAGCATGACATAATGAATGTCCACCTCCTCGCCCTGCCGTCGGCCGGTCCAGGCGATCACCTTGCCATCCGGCGACCACACCGGGTCTTCGTCGTTGTCAGGATGACGCGAGAGATTGAACGGCGCACCCGAGCCATTCAGCGGCTGCAACCAGATGTCGCTGTTGAACCACTCATCACTGACCGCATACACGATCCAGGTGCCATCGGGCGAAAAGATGAAGCTGGGCTGGTTCCACGACTCGAACAATCGCTTCGCGTTCTGCCCATTCGCATCCGCGATCCACAAATCCACGCGCTCCTTGGTGAAGGCGAGCTGTTTGCCGTCGGGTGAAAATTGCAGCCGCGATTCGACGTCCGCGTCGTTGGTAATCCGCGTGAGTGTGAACGTGCTGTTCTCCCACCAAGTCTTTTTCAGGTTCGCTGGCCGTGCCTGCCAGAGGTCGCTCTGCCCGTCCACATCACTGATGAACCAGAGCGATTTCCCATCCGGCGCAAACGTGACCGCGCTCTCCTCCCCTGCCGTGCGCGTGACCTGGCGCGGCTCCCGCAGCTCGGTGTTCATCACCCACACATCACCGCCGGAGATGAAGGCCAGTTGCAGGCCATCGCTGGTGAAACTCACCCCTGTGGCCTTGTCCAGCACCAGCCGCTCCACTGGCGACCGCAACGCGTCACCCGTGTGTTGAATCGCGATCTTCTTCGGCGCGGCTTTGCCATCCGTGCGCAGGCGGTAGAAATCAAAGCCGTGGCGAAACACCAGCGTACCACCATCCCGCGACAGCGTGGGAAACACCACCGAGTCCGTCTTAAACTGCGTGAGCTGGCGGTTCTTCTTGGAGGCAAGATCATGAGCCCACAGATTGCACACACCGTCGCGGTTCGAGACGTGGTAGAAGCCCTTGCCATCCGCCTGCCACAGCGGCCAGCGACTTTCCTTGTTCTCCGCCATGACCTGCTGACAGGAGCCGTCGTCACGGTTCAGCAGCCAAGTCTGGCCCGCCCGTGAGCCTTGATACCCCTGCCGCCACCATGCCTCGCCCTCACGCGTGAACAGCACGCGCCTGCCATCCGGCGACACCGCTCCCTCCGTCGCATAATTCTACTTTGGTAATTCATCAGGCCGCTCAAAAAAGTCATCCAGAGGTTTTTGTTTGCGGTAGGCGGAGTCGATCGAGTTTCTTCGCTTTCGATGCCGCTGCTGGAGTTGCGCGAGGACATCCGCGCGCGTGACTGCCGCTGCGGGCAGGTAGTGACGCAGCAGCTCGACGACATCCGCAGCGCTCAGTAGCGGATGCTCTTGCGCGTGCATCAATCGCTCGCGCAGTTGAAACAGCATCGCCAGCATTACCAACGCCATGTGGTGATGCCACGCCAGCCAGCCCCGCGTCTGGTAGTCGGCTAGGCCGAGCGAGCTCTTGGCATCCTGAAAACTGCGCTCGATGAAATACCTTGCGCAGGCCATCGCTACGATCTGCGTCGGCGCGGTGTCCGCCGGTGCGTTGCGCAGACTCCAGGCGGTCTTATCCACGCGCCCCTGGGCGTCGAGCATGCGCCGCGCCACCAGATGCCAGAGTTTTGCCCCACCCTCCTCTCTATCCCACAAATACACACGCCGGTGGATGAACTCCACGCGGATCTCCCCTTTGGTGCCTTGGCGCAGCACGACGCTGCGCCAGGCATCTGGCGCTTGTTGATCCACCCAGTCACTGAAGCTGAGTGCCGCGCCCACGGCGTGTAGCTTGCTGCTGGGACGACAGCGCGTGGCTCCAGCCAGGCGTGGCGCGGGCCACGGATCATCCAGCCAGACGCGCTGCGAGCTGTGCAGGTCCACGACGAAGACCTCGCCTGCGGCATCCAGCGCACGCAGCAAGGCGGGATCCTTGCCATAACCGGCGTCCAGCGCGGTGGCGGTGAACTTCGCTCCAATGGTGCGCAGATGGGTGATGAGTTCCAGCGCCAAGGTGGACTTGGATTTAAAGATGCGGTCCGCCTCCGGGATGCCCGCCGCCGCGCAGCGCGCCGGGACCTCGCACCACTGCTGCGGCAAGTAGAGGCGTGCGCCCGCCAGCGCCACGCGCTCACCACGGCCGAGCGCCGCGAACACTGCCACCTGGCAGTTGTCCACCTTGCCCAGACGACCGTTGTACTGCCTAGCCACCCCGACAGACTTCGTGCCCTTCTTCGAAGTGCAGGTCTCATCGACATAGGCCAGGCATTGCGGCCCATCGAGCAGGCCGGAGACCTCGATGGCGACATGGTCCATCACCGGCTGCGCCAGCCAAGGCGAGTCGGCGATGAAATGCCGCAGCCCCTCATAGTCCGCCCCCGCGACGGCCTCTTCCATACGTTCCATGTTCTTGGTGCGAGACCGGGCCTGCATCAGGCCATGGAGGTAAACACGGGCATGCTCTGAGCCGTTGTTGGTCGCGGTGCGAAAAAGAGAAGTCACCGAGTTGCAGAAGTCCGCGAAACGTTCAGCGACGGCAGCAAGAGTGCCGCGTGCAGGGTCATTTTTAGAAGGCTGGTGTGTCGTTGCGCCGCGCCCATCGCAGCAACCCAACAGGAACCATCCCTCCCCTCTTTAACCGCTTTTGCCAACACCCGAAAGCTAAACCTCGGGAATTACCAAAGTAGAATTAAAGACCAAAAAGATGTTCTGATTCAGTAGGCGTCTTCGTGAGCCGCATGAACCCATCGCGCCAGCGTCCTGGAACCGGGTGATAGACAGTCGTAGACTTCCGGGTAGAGCCGTCCGTTGCCAGACGGCTCCCCCACAGACCCGTACGAGCCCAATTAAGGCATACGGTTCCTCAGATCAGGACTTCGCGTTATAGATGGAATGCACGACCCTGGGCGGTGGCA
>Ga0209284_10003076_pt1 | contig 21290 bp, 23 predicted proteins | sample FRY03_FD_187211 | JGI IMG/M metagenome (GOLD analysis project Ga0209284, IMG submission 187211) | Freshwater microbial communities from Lake Fryxell liftoff mats and glacier meltwater in Antarctica - FRY-03 (SPAdes) (version 2) | ecosystem: Environmental > Aquatic > Freshwater > Ice > Glacier...
AAATCCCTGTATCTGGTTAAGATGCAGGGATTTTTTGGTTTAGAGAATTTTGTTTTTCAATTTGAGTTGGATATTGAGAAACGATTTTATTTTGGGCGTTTGAACACGCTATCCGTTCATACGCCTTGCAGGCCTTAAGCTTTTGGCCGGTATCTACTCCTATCGTTAACGCACTTATATTATGGAAACATATCAATAAACATAACTACTGATTTACTTTTAAGAATTTTAATGCTCTTCCAGATAATTTAACATCAACACTATCAGATATTTTGAGTTCGGCTTTATTTATCATTGGGTCATTAAGGTTTAATATAGATGTACCATTAAGTTCCACATATAAATTATTAATTTCATTGTTATTCAAAATCGTTAAAGTGCCATTAGTCGATTTAGAATCTCCAACTTTTGCACTTAGTAAATTGAACTTATTTTTATCTAAAATTAATTCGGTAACTGAGTTTACAATCAGTTCTAATTTGTCTTGGTTAAAATTATTTATAATAGTTACTCCATTAGGTATATATTCTTTAGATAAATAATCTTTCATCTTCAATACTTTATTAATAGCTACGGCTTCTATTTTTGGACAAATGATAATAAGGTTTCCACTCTTAATAAAGTCATCGTCGTTATCTTTTTTATTATAGTTAATTACCAATTGATTGTTTTTATTGGTTAACTCTAAATTATCTTTCAAATCATCATCATACCATATTTCAAACTGATCTCCTTTTTCTATTCTTACATGTAAATTTGATGTATTATTTTCAATTGACCTAAATTCCCCCACTTTTTGTTCCTTCATACTATAAAATCGAGTTTTATATTTGCCTTTTAGGTATTCTGCTTTTAACTTAAAATCGAAGAATGTTAAATAAGAAAGGATAATTAAGGTTGCTAAAAGCAGTATTTTATTACTTGTTTTCATGAGATTTTTTTAGTTTTTGAAGTTTTCTCGCTTAAATATTACGTACCTATTTTTTAGTTCTTCCAAATCAATATCAAGAAGAAATAAACTTTTAAAGAAAATTGGCAGTTCTTGTTGTAGAAATTTTTCGCGTCTTAATCCATTTATTATTTCCACAGCATTAGTGTTTACAAATAAACCTAGACCTCTTTTGTTAAAAATAATTTCTTGGTTTTGTAAGTATTCATAAGCCCTCATTACCGTATTGGGGTTTACTTGCAAATCGCCTGCTAAGTCTCTTACAGATGGTATTTTTTCTTCAGGAAGCCATTTAGCAAGTGAAATATGTTCAGTAACAAAATCTGCTATTTGTATATAAATTGGCTCTTTATCTTTAAAATTCATCATACTTCTTTTTCCTTTAATCTGTAAAAAGAACTCAGCCAAAGTAAAATTACTATGGCTGCCAGTAGGGAGGTCGTAAATAGGGTACTTTCTACAATTTGTATTGAATAAAATTTATTTTCATTCAAAAATCTTAAGTTGGTAAATGGTGGCTCAGTCATAACATTCTCATCAATCATTATTGTTAATAACAGTTTATTGATAAAAGTAAGAGCAAGTCCAAGTATAAATAATGTGAGAATAATTTTTATAAAATGCTTTTTCTTAAAGAAGATAGCACCATATAATATTAAAGAGTGCACAAGTAGGTATACATAAAATACAATGTAAATTTGGTTTTCCTTGTTAAATATATTGATAGCCTTATTACCAGCTCCAAATTCGTTGATACCTAAGCTTAATACAGCGTAGGTAGCGATATAAAAAACTGAAATAAAAACTAACTGGAATATTAAATAGCTAAATAACCAATTTACTAAGTACTTTTCTAAATGAGAAGCAGGGAGCATTAAATATGATGTTGCTTTTCTTTTATCATTTAAATCAGAAAAAATCATGCTTGTAAAAATCATACCGCATAAAAGTATTCCTACAATAAAAAACTTTTGTTGATAATCTTCTTTTAAACCAGATGCGTTCATATCAGCGGCATATACAAAAAGGATAATTTGGATTATAGTTATAGTCAAAATAGAAAGAAAATATTCTTTTCCTTTTTCATAAGAATGCTTTTTAAAAAGCATCAAAAAACGTTTTAGATTAAATGTGTTCATCAGGTTTATTTTAAAGTTTCTACAATGGTTTTATTGCCGTTTACAACCGCATTAAAAAGTAACTCTATATCTATTTTACTTTGGTCAGATTCTATTTTTGGGTAGATTGTATTTAAACCTTGAATACTTTCTTCTGCATAAATGTCATTATCGTTAGGTTTAGATTTAAAACCAAAACTCACTATTTCAGAAATTTCGTCAATACCTTTGTTCAACATAATTTTACCATTATTCAAAATTAGTATGGTATCTATTAAATTATCTAAATCTCTAACTTGGTGGGTTGATATAACTACGCATCTATCCTCACTTAAAGAGGAGGCAATAACTTTTCTAAACTGATTTTTAGAAGGAATATCTAAGCCATTTGTAGGCTCGTCCATGATTAGTAATGCTGTATTGGTAGAAAGTCCAAAAGCAATCATTACTTTTTTCTGCTGACCAAAAGATAAATCGGTTAACTTTTTAGAATCGTTTATATTGAAAAGATGTAGTAATTTAAAATATTGATTAGGATCAAATTTTGGATAAAAGCAACCTGTACTAACTCCGTATTGTTTTGCTGTAACTGATGGTAGGTAAACATCTTCTGATAAGAAAAATATTTCTTGTAAAAAACTTGGTAAACGCTTCTGAGACGAAAAACTATTAACCGTACAAGTACCACTTTTTGGGAAAACCAAACCTACTATACTTTTTAAAAGTGTTGATTTACCTGCTCCATTTTTCCCTAATAAACCATAAATATGTCCTGGCTTTAATTTTAGAGAGATATCGTCAAACAATATTTGTTTACCGTATGCAAATGATAAGTTAGCAATGTCTACCATATTAGTGTTATAGTTAAATAGTACACTGCGAATATATTTCAAAATAGTAGTAAATCCAAATAATTTCTTTTGATTTAAATTTTATGTTTTACCCTGTCTCCCACAAGGATCAATATTTTTAGCAAAATGATTGGGGGCAAAACCCGATTATGGTTTCATATAACTTATAAAACCAAAAGCTCAGTTAATTTTATTTAGCCAGGCTTAAGTATGATTTCTTAAAACTTGTATTACTTGTACCAATCTAAATAATTCGTTCCACCAGAAGCAGCCCAATCTTTAAAACGCGGATATTTTTCGTCTATAGCTTGCTTTTCATCTGGGAAGTTAAAAGTTTCTAAAAACTGTAAGGCCCATGGCCAGTTATTTTCACCAATATAATATAAACCTTTGGCTGGGTCAGATTTATCCTCATAAGTTCCAAAAAGTGCTTTTCCTACCTTATTTGTCGGTTTAAAGCCTGGTAAATGAATTTCGTATTCTCTTCTACCATCGCTAATTAAAAATGGATTGTATAATATTGGGTTTAAAGAACTCAATGGTTGTGGCCTTAAAAATTCTATTATTATTCTTACTGGTTCAGCGTAATTTAGCGATGAATTATAGATTAGTTTTTGATTATCAAACGGAATAAATACCGCTTTATCTTGTCCAGCTTCTGTTCCGTTTACATTATATTTAATATATTTTCCGCTATTTATGTAGCCTCTAACGTCGTCTATAACAGAAGGATTAATGGGTAATTCTACACCAAAACCATTTTGATAATAAGCTAAAGATTCGTTTATCTTATAATCAGCTTTCATTTCTGTAATCTCGTTGTTGGCATTTACTGCAAAAGAATATCTATAATTAACAACTAAATCGTTCATGTCATAATCGCCTTTTCTAGGCCAGTTATCTTCAAAGGCAATTGTTCCCCATCCAGTTTTAGAGGGGAAATAAGTATCATAAGCTTTTTTAGAATCCCCAGGATGAATATCGTTATCATCAGAAATTCCGTCGCCATCACTATCAACAGGAGCAGCCAATTTTACAACATTTTTATGTGATAATGCTGTTTTGGGAAAAGAACTCGCGTATAGAACGATATCGTTAAAATCATGATCAGATTTAAAATCTTCTCTATTAATATCTTCAAAACCTATGATTAGTAAATCTTCTTTATCATAACTTAAAACAACAGTGTGCTTCTTTAAATTTTGATTATGCTCTGGATTAAAAGTTTCATCCGAATAGAATTTAACTCCGTTATTTTTAACAGTTTTGGTGTTTTTGTCCCAGCCATTTACTAATAAAACGATCCCAATAGAAGTACCTGCTTTAAAACTACCTAGGTTAACTCTATCGCCAGAGATTAAACCACCGCCAGAACCTTTACCAGACGAATTTGGAAAAATATATTTAACATTTGTGATTTCATCGGCATTAGCCAATTTCTGATTTGTTGGGTAACTATAATAAGCAATCGTATTTTCATTAGTTGCTCCTTCAGATACATAAGTGATAAAAACATCACCATCTTCTATAACATCAATACTACGTTTAGCATTTGGAGATAAGTAAACTAAATGATGGTTTTCTACACTTTTCTCTTCTGGTAACGAGCTATTTAAAAAGCCTAATAAATCTGCACTCACATTACCTGGTGTTGGTGTTAAATATTGTGGACGACCATCGCCATCATAACCTCCAATAAAACTATAATTTGTATTTGCGTTTGTTATGTAAGTTTGGCTATTGGTACTTAATTTTAAGCTGTTTGCACTTGATAAATTGTTTGTAAAACTAACCACGTTTCCGGAGTACGAATTGCTGCCTCCAATAATTAAATCTAATGCATTGTCTTTAAAAAAGCCCTTCAATTCTTTTACTAAACCTGTATAGTGAGGCTTTACAATGAGCTGTTCTGCATAAGCAGGTACAATTAGTTTTGTATCTATATAGCCTTGTTTGTTAGTGAGCGCATATAAAACTTCAGAAGTGTCTTTTGTAGAATGGAAGGAAACAGGTACCCCAATTAATGGCTCGCCAAGGTTAGATAATAACCTAATATTTATTTTTATGGTTTTGCTGGTAGCATAATTAAAACCTGTAGGAGCTATGTTACTAGATTGGTCAATTTTAGATAGGTCCTCATTTCTTTTGCAAGAAATGAATATCATTATTAGACAAAGGTATATTAAAATATTTCTGACCATCTCGTTTATGAATTAGAACTCTAATTCAGGTTTTTACGAGATGTATACTAAAAAGATACCAAAAGTTTAATTTTTTGTCTGTTTAATAGACTGAAGATCTTAATGAAGATTTTTGCTTTTCTACGCTGGATAAGATTAATAAAACCGTTAAGATAAACTGAGATTATTTTACTTAGTTTGGAGAGTTATTTCCTCAATTTGATGAATGACCAATCCGGTTAATTCGCAAAGAATTCTTTCTCCGCTTTAAGCTTTTTCTTTTGTACCCTACCTGATACGGCAATACTAACCTCATAAAGTAAAAAGAGAGGGAAACTTACTGTTAGCATGGTTGGGATATCAGGAGTTGGAGTAACAATTGCAGCAATTATAAGAATAATGATAACTGCATATCTTCGTTTTTCCCTCATGAATTTTGGCGTCATAATTCCTAGGTGTGATAAAATATAAATAACAATAGGTAATTCAAAAATTGCCCCGGTACACAGCGTTAATGTGGCTACAGATGAAAAATAAGAATCTATAGTAATGGTGTTTTCAATATCTGGGCTAATGCTATAATTAGATAAAAAATTAATTGATAATGGCGCTACAATGTAATACCCAAATAATAAACCAATAATGAACAATAAACTGGCATAAAAAACAAAACCACTTGCCGATTTACGCTCTGTATCTTTTAATGCTGGTTTAACAAAACGCCAAATTTCCCATAGTAAATAAGGAAAACCTAGGATTACGCCAGTCATTAAAGCCGAGTTTATTTGTAAAGTAAACTGACCAGCCATTTCTGTATTGATGATTTTACCTGGAATATTTTGAATACAGAAACCACTTTTGTTGAAATATTCTCCAACTTGGCACATGATACGGTAAGTCCAAAAAGTAGATTTCCTTGGACCCATTATTATGGTATCAAAAATAAAATCGTAATAAAAAAAGCAAATGATAGTAAAGAAAATTACAGCAATAGAAGCTCTAATGAGGTGAACTCTCAGTTCTGATAAATGATCAAAGAAAGACATTTCGGCTTCTAGACTTTTACCCTTTCCTTTCACCGCTTCTACTAAATCTGTTTTTCTTTCTTTTGCCATTATAAGCTTTTATAAACGCAAAAATACCATTTTGAAGATATCAAAATGGTATTTTGTTTTGTTTAATATTATTTGTCTTCACTAAATTCAAAAGTCTCCATAAACTTAGTGGTAAAGTTACCGGCTCTAAAATTAGGATCTTTCATTAGCTTCAAATGAAATGGTATTGTTGTTTTTATTCCTTCAATAACAAACTCGCTTAAAGCTCTATCCATTGTGTTTAAGGCCTCTTCTCTGGTTTGAGCTACGCAAATTAGCTTAGCAATCATAGAGTCGTAATTTGGCGGAATAACATAACCCGCGTAAACATGCGTATCCACTCTTACACCATGCCCACCCGGAGAGTGAAAATGTGTTATTTTGCCTGGAGATGGTCTAAAATTATTAAAGGGATCTTCGGCGTTGATACGACATTCTATTGCACACATTTCTGGTGTATAAGATTTTCCGGAGATTGGAATACCACAAGCAACTTTAATTTGTTCTTTAATTAAATCAAAGTTAATAACCTCTTCCGTTACCGGATGCTCTACTTGGATACGAGTATTCATCTCCATAAAGTAGAAATTGCGGTGTTTATCTACCAAAAACTCTACAGTTCCGGCTCCCTCATATTTCACAGCTGTTGCACCTTTAATAGCAGCAGCACCCATTTTCTCTCTTAACTCTGGTGTCATGAAAGGAGAAGGAGCTTCTTCTACTAATTTCTGATGTCTTCTTTGTATAGAACAGTCTCTTTCTGATAAATGACAGACCTTTCCAAATTGATCTCCAATCACTTGAATTTCTATGTGTCTTGGGTCTTCAATGTATTTTTCTAAATACATACCATCGTTACCAAAAGCTGCCGCTGATTCTTGTCGGGCCGAGTTCCAAGCGTCTTCAAAATCTTCGTCTTTCCAAACTTGTCTCATACCACGGCCACCACCACCAGCTGTAGCTTTCAGAATAACAGGATAGCCAATTTTGTTGGCAATCTCTATTCCTTGCTTCACATCTTTAAGTAAACCTTCAGAACCTGGAATTGTTGGTACACCCGCAGCTTTCATCGTATCTTTAGCAGAGGCTTTATCGCCCATGCTATTGATTTGATCTGCCGTTGCACCAATAAATTTAATTCCATACTCGTGGCAGATAGCAGAAAACTTTGCGTTCTCTGATAAAAAACCATAACCAGGATGTATAGCATCAGCATTGGTTAATTCTGCTGCCGAGATAATATTTGGAATATTTAAATAAGAGTCTTTACTTGGCGGCGGACCAATACAAACAGCTTCGTCTGCAAATCTAACATGCAAACTTTCCCTATCTGCGGTAGAGTAAACAGCAACTGTTTTAATCCCCATTTCTTTACATGTACGTATAATACGTAATGCAATTTCGCCTCTATTAGCTATTAATATTTTTTTAAACATTTCTTATTGCTTTATATCAAAATTAATTTTTTTACGATTGTAGCTTTTAAGCTTAAATCATACTAATTAAGATGGGTCAATTAGAAATAAAGGTTGATCGTATTCTACCGGTTTAGAGTTGTCAACTAACACCTTAATTATTTTACCTGATACTTCAGATTCGATTTCGTTAAACAACTTCATCGCTTCAATAATACAAAGAACTGTACCACTAGAAATTTCATCGCCTACATTAACAAGGCTTGGTTTATCAGGCGTTGATGAACGGTAGAATGTACCAATCATTGGAGATTTGATAGTAATGTATTTAGCATCGTCTGCCGGTTCAGCCGCTGCTGCTTGAGCCACCTCTTGTTGAGGTACAGCAACAGGAATTTGCTGTGGTAAAACTGCAGGTATACTTGTTGTAACGTATGTAGGATCCTGATTAGTTTTTATAGTAATTTTAAAATCTTTTTCTTCAATTGCTACTTCATTCACGCCTGATTTTGCAACAAATTTAATCAAGTCTTGAATTTGTTTGATATCCATTCCCATTTTGGTGAGGTTTAAATTGTGATTAATTTAGAAATCTAATATAAGAAATTTATGTAATGATAAGTTTAATAAGCCCACTTGAGGTAAACAGATCCCCAGGTGAAGCCACCGCCAAAAGCAGCTAAAATAACATTATCCCCTTTTTTTAATTTACTTTCCCATTCCCATAAACATAAAGGAATAGTTCCGTTTGTGGTATTTCCGTAACGTTCTACATTGATCATGACCTTGTCAGACCCTATACCCATTCGGTTTGCAGTGGCATCTATAATTCTTTTATTGGCTTGGTGAGGCACTAACCAATCAACATCATCCGCTGTTAAGTCATTTTTTACCATTATTTCGGCTGCAACATCGGCCATGTTCGTAACCGCAAATTTAAATACAGCTTGTCCTTCTTGGTAAACAACATGCTCTTTCGCATCAACTGTTGCATGACTTGCTGGCTTAAGTGATCCACCAGCTTTTTGGTGTAAATACGGTCTACCTGAGCCATCACTTTTTAGAATGGAGTCAATAACCCCATTACCTTCTGTATTTGGTTCTAATAACACTGCTCCACAACCATCACCAAAAATAATACAGGTAATTCTATCTTGATAATTTATGATGGAAGACATTTTATCTCCACCAACCACTAAAACTTTTTTGTGTTTACCAGATTCTATAAATTGGGATCCAGTAGCGATACCATATAAAAACCCAGAACATGCTGCTTGCAAATCATAACCCCAAGCATTTTTTGCTCCAATCTTATCAGACAATACATTAGCCGTTGCCGGGAAAGGCATATCTGGCGTAGAGGTGCAAAAAATAATTAATTCTATTTCTTCTGCACTAATTCCTCTTTTTTCTAACAATCCATTTACGGCATGTACAGCCATGTCAGATGTTGCCAGCCCTTCGCCCTTAAGTATTCTTCTTTCTTTTATACCAGTTCTACTGGTAATCCACTCATCATTAGTGTCAACCATAGTTTCTAACTCCTGATTGGTAAGAATATAATCAGGAACGTAACCATTTACCGCAGTAATTGCAGCGTGAATTTTACTCATAATTTAGTTGTGTTTAAGAATTGAAAGCATTTTTAAAGCGATCAATTATTTTGGTTTCTACCATGTCTTTAGAAAGTAGAACCATATTTTTTATAGCTTCTGGACTAGAAATTCCATGTCCAATAATCACGGGAGCATTTACTCCTAGAATTGGACTACCGCCGTATTGTTCGTAATTAAATCTATCAAAGAATTCGTCTTTTAAACCTTTTTTAAGAGTTAAAACATAAAAAGATTCTGCTAATTTTAATAGCACATTACCTACAAAACCATCGCAAACAATCACATCGGCTTTTTCGTTAAATAAATCTCTTCCTTCTATGTTACCAATAAAGTTTAATTGATCAGACGCTTTTAATAAAGGATGGGTAGCTTGTGTAAGCATATTTCCTTTCTCCTCTTCTTCGCCTAAATTCATCAAACCTACTTTTGGCTCTTCGGTATGATAAACATATTTAGAATAAAGACTTCCCATTATTCCAAATTGCAATAAATGTTCTGGCTTGCAATCTGCATTTGCACCCGCATCTAGCATAATAGCAAAGCCACCTTTAACTTTAGGAATAACCGTAGAAATTGCTGGACGTAGCACACCAGATATCGCTTTGACACTAAACATGGCACCTACCAGCATAGCTCCTGTATTTCCTGCCGAAGCAAAAGAATCAATAGACCCTTCCTTTAGCATATTAAAACCCACTGAAATACTCGAGTTAGCTTTTTGAACAATTGCTTTTGTAGGATGTTCGCCCATACCAATTACTTCTGTGGTATGTATAAACTCGAAAAAATCAGGATTAAAATTTTGTTCTTTAAGGAGTGTAATTGCCACTTCCTTGTCTCCAATTAGCACTAAATGCTGGTTAGGTGTTAATTGTTTGTGCGCATGAATAGCACCTAAAATTGTAGCCTTAGGTGCATAATCTCCGCCCATAATATCTAAACCAATTTTCATCGAGATAAGTGAGATAAGTGTGAACGTGGTGTGAGAATTAACCCAAAAAGGTTAATATTTAGATTCATTATAAACATAAAATAACCCTTGTACAAGTTTTTCTTTTGGTTTGAAACGCTTGTAAAAGGGTTATCCATTTTATATTTTTAAGATATAGAAGTATTTTCTAACAATAGTTTACCTCTTAAATAAAGATTACCATCTACATTATATGCTCTGTGTGGTAAGTGAACTGCACCAGTTTCTTTATCAATCCACAAAGATGGAGCAGTAGCTTTATAATGAGTTCTTCTCTTGTCTCTTCTAGATTTCGAGATTTTTCGTTTTGGATGTGCCATTTTTTCCTATTTTTAATTTTTCTTAATATTCTTTAATATATCCCACCTAGGGTCGGTCAATTCATTTTTATCTTGCTCTACCAAAAAGTCGTTAAGTTTCTTTAACATATCTTGGTCGCAAGTAGATAATTCTCCAGGCTCTTTACAAACACTCACATAAGGAGCGGCTAGTGTTATTACCTCGTAAATGAAAGAAGAAACATCTATTTCTACTTCATTTTTTTTAATTACCATCACTTCTTCGGTGTCTCCTAAATCTTCGTTATCAGAAAATTTAGCAATTAACCTATCGGTAACGCTAATTTGATTAGGAAAATCAGCTAAACATTTATCGCAGTTTAGTTCAATTTCTCCCTCAATTTTAAAATCAAGAATCATTAAAGTCTCTTGTTTTTCTAAATCAAGTTTAACTTTTAACTTCCCGTCTTTAATCAAAGAATACTCAAATTCATCAAAAAAACTACGGTTCACATCATAATCAAATTGATAGTGCCCAATTTTGAGTCCCGTAAAAGGGATTGAATATTGTTTTAACGATTGCAAACTTCGACAATTAAGCCTGCAAATTTAGGAAAATTTATTTACGTAAAAAGGTTTTTTTGAAAAATGAGGGTTAAGTTTGTATAAATATGCTCTATTTACGCGTACAGCCAATATTTAATCTCTATCTCTACTGTGTCTTGTGAATGCCAACGTGTTATCTACCAAATCTTTTTGCTCTCTTCTTCTTTTTACAATGTGGCAAGCTTCAAAAAGGGCGTCTCTAAAAGAACTTGCAGAGGCCATATTTTTACCTGCAATATCATATCCTGTTCCATGATCTGGGGAGGTTCGCACAACGGGAAGTCCGCCTGTAAAATTGACCCCATGATGGAAAGAAAGCGATTTAAACGGAATTAATCCTTGATCATGATACATAGCCAATATACCATCAAACTGATCAAAAGTACGGTTCCCAAAAAAGCCATCTGCAGGGTACGCTCCAAAAGCAAAAATCCCTTCTTGTTTTGCCTTTTCTATCGCCGGAAGTATAATTTCTAATTCTTCTTGTCCTATTAAACCGTCATCTCCAGCATGTGGATTTAAACCCAAAACTGCAATTTTTGGTTTTTCTACCCAAAAATCATACTTCAGAGAATGGTTCATTAACCTTAATTTAGATAGAATAGATTCTTGAGTAATATTTGCTACCACATCTTTTAATGGAACATGACCAGTTACTACACCAACTTTTAAGGTGTTGCTAATTAAAAACATTAAAGAATCTGGCGCACCACACATGGCTTGTACATATTCTGTATGCCCAGCAAATTTAAAAACTTCGCTTTGTATGTTATGTTTATTAATTGGGGCAGTGACTAAGGCATCAATTTTACCTTTTACTAGATCATCTGTTGCTCTTTGAAGAGATAAAAAAGCATATTTTCCTCCAATTTCATTACTAGTACCCAATTCTATTTTAACATCTTCTTCCCAGCAATTAATCATATTAGGTTTACCTGCTTGAGCCTGATTAGCATCATTAATCACCTGAAATATAAATTCTTGTATGCCCGCAATTTTTCTGTGAAATGACGCAACTTTAGTGTGCCCGTAAACAATAGGGGTACAATATTTATAAACTTCAGACTCTGATAAGGTTTTCATAATTACCTCTAAACCTATCCCATTTACATCACCTATAGAAATTCCAACTTTTAATAAATCGCTCATATCAAATTAATTCAGCTAAATAATTGTTGCAAATTAAAGATTTTTGCTCTAATCTTAATTTTAAACCTGAAACTTTACGTAATTTGTAGCATATCCTAATATTTAATGAGTCTGGTAAAAGCAAAAAAGCATTTAGGGCAACATTTTTTAACCGATAAAAACATCGCAGAAAAAATAGTTAATAGCCTAATACATCATCAAAAATATAAACAAGTATTGGAGGTGGGCCCTGGGATGGGTGTTTTATCCGATTTCTTACTTCAAAAAACCGCCTACGAAACTTTTCTAATAGATATAGATACCGAGTCTTATCTTTTTCTTCAAAAAAAATATCCGCAGTTAGGAGACAAGTTGCTTAATAAAGACTTTTTACAACTTAACTTTAAAGAGGTATTTGCTGATAATTTTGCCATTATTGGTAACTTTCCATACAATATTAGCTCACAAATTTTATTTAAGTTGATAGAAAACCGCAATCAAGTACCAGAAATTGTCGGGATGTTTCAAAAAGAAGTGGCCGAACGTTGCACCGCGAAACCTGGCACCAAAGAGTATGGTATTTTAAGCGTATTTCTACAGGCTTATTTCAAATGCGAGTATTTATTTACCGTGAAAGCAGGTGTATTTAATCCGCCACCAAAAGTGCTTTCTGCTGTTATTCGTTTGAGTAGAAATGAAATTAAGGAATTAGAATGCGACGAAAAATTGTTTTGGCAAGTAGTGAAAGCAGGCTTTAATCAGCGCAGAAAAACTTTGAGCAATGCTTTATCTGGCGTCATTCCAAAAGAAAAGCAAGGTGAAGGAGATGTTTGGAGCTTAAGAGCAGAGCGATTAAGTGTGAAAGATTTTGTGGAGTTAACAAAGGATATTAGTTTGAAATTAGCATGATTGGACATAAAATATTAATAGTGGATGATCTCCACCCAGCATTTAAAAACGAAGCACTAGACCTAGGATACGAAGTTGATGATTTTCCATTAATTAAAAAAGAGGAGGTTTTGCAAATACTAAAAAACTACCAAGGAATAGCCATTAGAACCAAATTTAGAGTAGATGAAGAGGTAATGAACGCTGGTCCAAACTTAAAATTTGTGGCTAGGGCAGGTGCCGGAATGGATAATATTGACGTGGCTTTCGCCGATAAAAAAAACATCCAATTAATTAACGCACCAGAAGGTAATGCGGATGCCGTTGGCGAACATTGTATTGGGCTTTTGCTTTCGCTGATGAATAATTTTAGAAAAGCAGATGCGGAAATTAGAAATGGAATTTGGGAACGTGAAGGAAACCGTGGTTATGAGCTAAAAGGCAAAACTATTGGCATTATAGGTTACGGCAATAATGGAAATGCTTTTGCTAAAAAGCTAAAAGGTTTTGAAGTTAAGGTGTTAGCTTATGATAAATATAAAACGGGCTTTTCTGATGATTTTGTTTCTGAGGCCAGCATGGAAGAAATTGTTAAATATTCAGACGTTTTGAGTTTACACATTCCATTGACCAAAGAAACAAAGCAAATGGTAAATGAAGATTATTTCTCTTATTTTAATAAACCAATTTTCTTTATTAATGCTGCTAGGGGAGAAATAGTTAATATTAATGCGGTTTTAAAGGCAATAAAAACCGGTAAAATATTAGGAGCAGGTTTAGATGTTTTAGAGAAAGAAAAGTTTCCGGCTTTAGCCGATGCTGAATTTTATACCGATTTAATTAAAGAAGAAAAATTAATTTTGACGCCACATATTGGTGGATGGACATTTGATTCCTACAGAAAAATATCGGAGGTTTTAATTGCAAAACTTAAAAATTTGGAATTTTAAATTCAAAATTTATATATTCGTAAAACAAATAGACAAGACTATGTATGCTAAAAGCAAATGTAGTCTTGTTTGTTTTTTAGGAGCTTGACATCGTCAGGCTTTTTTATTCAAATACAAACAAGGAACAAGATGACAGAGGTAGCATACTTTACGAAAGAAGGATTAGAAAATCTAAAGAACGAGTTACATTATTTAAAAACAGAAGGTAGAAGAAAAATTTCTGCTGCCATAGCAGAGGCAAGGGATAAAGGCGATTTATCTGAAAACGCCGAGTATGATGCTGCCAAAGAAGCACAAGGTTTGCATGAAACCAAAATTGCGCAACTAGGTAATACATTAGCAACCGCCCGTTTAATTGACGAGTCTAAATTAGATTTATCTAAGGTTTTAGCTTTATCCATAGTTAAAATAAAGAATGTAAATAATGGAGCGACCATGACTTACCAATTAGTTGCGGAAAATGAAGCTGATGTTAAAACAGGAAGAATATCTGTAAAATCGCCAATCGCAAAAGGCTTATTAGGTAAATCTGTAGGTGATATCATAGAAATTATGGTTCCAGCAGGTAAAATGGAATTTGAAGTTTTAGAGATTAGTAGATAGTTCATTACCGAATAGGTAGTGTTGAAGAGTTTATTAGTCATTGGTTCACTAGTAAATAGTTAGCGTTGAAGAGTTCATTAGTCATTGGTTCACTAATAAATAGTTAGTGTTGAAGAGTTCATTAGTCATTGGTTCACTAGTAAATAGTTAGTGGTGAGGAGTTCCTTAGTCATTGGTTCAATGATAATTATTCGTAGTAAATCAATTTGACTAACCAACTCATATTACTTTCAAAGCTTAATGACTAATGCAACTAGTTAAATATTTTACCTTAAAAGCCTATTAAACCTGTATTCTTTATGCAAAGCCAAATGAACTAATTCAACTCATGAACTATTTAAACTAAAACGCCATGCCTACTATATTCAGTAAAATTATTTCGGGAGATATTCCAGCACATAAAGTAGCAGAGACCGAAAATTATCTAGCTTTTTTAGACATTAATCCTTTAAAAATGGGTCATGTTTTGGTTATTCCAAAAACTGAAGTTGATTATATTTTTGATTTGGAGGACGAGAACTACACTGGCTTATTGATTTTTGCTAAAGTTGTTGCAAACGCGATTAAAAGAGCTGTTCCCTGTACAAGGATAGGTGTGGCTGTTGTAGGTTTAGAAGTGCCTCACGCACACATCCATCTTATACCTATAGATCAGATTGCTGATATGGATTTTGGTAAAGAGAAATTAACACCTACTGAAAAAGAGTTGAGCGAAATGGCGCTGAGAATCTTGAATAGTTTTTAAAATCTAAAGTAATTCGGGCTTTATTTTGTCTCCAAAATTTGCTGCAAATTTAATGAGTTTAGGCTCTATAACTGCCATGCAATAACCTTGGTATTTGTTATTGATGTAATAATCTTGATGATATTTTTCTGCGGGATAAAACACTTCTACCTCAGAAACTTCGGTAACTATTGGGTTCGAGAATATTTTTTGCTCGTCTAACTGATTAATCATTTCTAAAGTTAAATTTTTCTGCACTTCAGTTTCATAAAACACGGCAGAGCGGTATTGGGTTCCCACATCTGCACCTTGTCTGTTTAATGTAGTAGCATCATGTGTTTTAAAGAAAATTAATAGTAATTCGTCAAAAGAAGTTACCTCGGCATCGTAGGCAATCTGAATAATTTCTGCATGTCCAGTCTTTCCGCCGCATACTTGCTCATAAGTCGGGTTTTCAATTTGTCCGCCCATATAGCCAGAAGTTACGCTTTGTACGCCCTTTACTGCGCTAAACACAGCTTCGGTACACCAAAAACAACCACCACCAAAATTAGTTTTTTCTATATTCATAACTCAAATAACAATAGATTATTCAAAATTGTTGCGTTAGGTTTAAAATTTGGATGTAAAATTTAATTTTTAGGCGTTTAACACTCTGCCAACTGTCGGATTAATCTTTTTCGCCGTTTGCAAAGTAGGAAGAGTAAAAAAAGTCTGCCCTAAAAATAGCTGAAGAAGCCAGCAAATGTCATTAACTTAATATATTTTTTCGGGTTAAGGATTGTCCAAAGGACTACTTGGGAGAGTTGTTTTGTGAAATGTTTAAGCGCCCAAAACAAGAATCAAATAAGAAAAATCGATTTTAAAAGGTAAAAAAAAAGCGGTCAACGTGGGATGTTGAAGCCGCTTTTTATCGCATTGTAATTAGAAAATAGGCTTTTTAAAAAGGCAGATCATCATCTTGCCCTGGTTCTGCACTAATATCAACTGGTGCAGCAATCTCTGGCGAATTAGCAGCTGGGCTTGCGCCAGTTGCGCCGCCCAATACATTAACTTTCCATAATTGTAAAGTGTTAAAGTATTGCTTCTCTCCTTGTTTGTTAGTCCATTCTCTTCCTTTTAAATTGAAGAAAACTTCTACCTCGTCGCCTGTTTTAACAGTATCCATTAAAGAGCAACGGTCTTGTATAGCTTCAAATTTTACAAACTCGGGGTATTGAGGGTTTTCTGAAAATTCTACAACTAACTCTCTTTTTCTAAAGCTATCGGTTACATTGATGATGTCCGATACGTAATGTGCTTTTCCTTTTATGTCCATAATTAAATCATTTGAATCTCTTCCAAATCTCTAAAATTTATTTGAGTAAATTGCGCTTTCATATGAATCAAGTTTTCAACACTCCCGCAAAGGTTATTATAACCTGTAATAAACGATTAGCTATTTACCTAGAAAATGAGGTGGTAGCGTTAGGTTTTAAACCTGTCCGAGTTTTCTCTACTGGTGTAGAGTTAAAAGTTACTTTAAATGAATGCATTAAGCTTAATTTGAACTTGCGTTGTGCCAGTCAGGTTTTGTATAAATTGCATGATTTTACTGCCCAAAATGCCGACGAATTGCACCTTAAATTGTCGCAATTAGCATGGGAAAACATCATAGATTTTGGTGGATATTTTTCTGTAACCTCTAATGTAGACAACGAAACAATTACCACGCCGCTGTTTGCAAACCTGCGTGTTAAAGACGCAATTGTTGATAGAATTAAGAGTATCCATAAAATTAGACCCGATTCTGGCTCGGATTATACCAAGGCCGTTATTCATTTATATTGGAAAGGCGAGAATGCGGAGATATTTATTGATGCGGCTGGGGAGACTTTGGCCAAACACAGTTACCGCAAAATTCCGGGTAAGGCGCCCATGTTAGAGGCTTTGGCGGCAGGTACAATTTATGCTACCGGCTGGGATAAGAAATCTAATTTTGTTAACCCCATGTGTGGTTCGGGCACTTTAGCCATAGAGGCGGCCCTAATTGCAACTAACAGAACGCCAGGTTTATTACGCATGAATTATGGTTTTATGCATATTTTAGGTTATGATGAAGAGGTTTTTTTAGCGGAACGAAGAATTTTAAAAGAGCAAATAGTTAAACACATAGATTTCAAAATTATAGCATCAGATATTTCTGAAGACTCCATTGACATTTCTATCAAAAATGCCATGACTGCCGGTGTAGATCATTTGATAGAATTTAGAGAATGCGATTTTGCCGAAACCGATATACCGGAGGGCAAAGGCGTGGTGATGTTTAACCCCGAGTATGGCGAACGCCTTGGCGAACATAGCCAATTAGAAATTGTGTATAAGCGAATTGGCGATTTTATGAAGCAAAAATGTAAAGGTTATTACGGATTTATTTTTACGGGCAATCCAGATTTAGCCAAAAAAATTGGATTAAAAGCGAGTAAAAGAATCGAGTTTTATAACGGAAAATTAGATTGTAGATTGTTGCAATACGAGTTATACGATGGTAGCAAAAGAGAGCCATTAATCGTTCAGGAGTAATCTTATTTTTTTTAACAGGTAATTTTTGGGCGTTCCAATCCCTATGAAAAGTAGGGATTGGCCAGGCTTTCCGCTGTAGTCCCTATGAAAAATAGGGAGCTGCCGCTTTTCCGAAGGTCCAAAGGACTCCTTTGGAGAGTTCTTTGGACAATCCTTAACGCGAAATCTAAGGTCTGAAATCCTATTATATTAACCACACAGCGCTGTGGGCTTTACGTTCTCTGTGGTTAAACTTAATTTTTTGTGAGATTCTCTCCAAAAGAGAAATACTTTTAGGCCTAAAGAATTTTACTAATAAATTTTATGTTGATAAGGCTTCATTGAGTTTAAGCGAAATTTACCCTACATAATATTTCATCACCGCACCAATAGCAGCAAAGACAACGCCTACAATAGAAATTATATAAGCCGATTTTCCAAAGACAACGCCCATAATAGCTCCAAAAACTGCTAAAATTAATCCGCCAAACATTAAGTATTCGCCACGTCTTATTTTTTCTGATTGCTTATTTTTTATTTCTGGATTTTTTTTTTTGATATCTTCAATTGCATTAGACCGCATTTGATTGGCTGTTTCAGGGTTCGATTTGATAGTGGTTTTTTCTGAAGGTTGGCCTTTTTTTATGCTAAGCTTAGAAGGAATAATTAAAGCACCATTCAATTTATCTTCACTAGTAGCTTCCTTTATTTTAGGAATTTCGGTTTTGGGCGCTGTTAACTTTGGAGTAGCAACGTCTGTTTTGTTTCCTGCTTGAGTTTTGGTGGTACCCTTATTACTAGATTTTGCCTTAGGTGCTTTTTGATTGTTAGTTAAAACAGTTGAATTCTGATTTAAAATAGGAGTATTAACTAGATTTTGTTTCTGATCATCATCTGCAAAGAAACCTGTCGACTCGTTAAAGTAGATTTCGTTATCCTTTTCTTTTAATTCTATTTGGATAGAAACTTTCTTAACTTTCTTTTCTATAACAGGCTGTGGTTTTCTGGCTAATTGTATTTTTTCTGGATTAATATTAATCCACTCAAAGTTGTTTCTACAACTCGAAAGTGTGATGACCGTAATCATGCTTAACCAAAAAAAACCTTTTTTAAAATTCATAATGTGGTTACTTATATTAAAATATTGTGCCAGTTATCAAATAAGTGTTCTTTTTATACAAAAACTGCCATCAAGTCTTTTTAATTGTTTCGGATTTAATATAAAGTTATTGTAAATAAAGGAATAAAATTCCCAATTTTCTACAATAAATCAAAACCGATGTCTTTTCTAAAGTTAGCGCCGTCAAAATAAATCCTGCCAGCATCTGCTGTAGCTTGCTGTAAAGCGTTAAATAAATTATCCTGCAATGTGGTTACCGCTAAAACTCTTCCGCCATTGGTTTTTACAATTCCGTTTTCTAACTCGGTACCTGCATGAAAAACGATACTTTCTTTAACGTTTTCTAATCCAGTGATAGATTTTCCATTAATATAATTGCCAGGGTATCCAGCCGAAACCACTACAATGGTTGCCGCTGTCTTTTCGCTTATTTTTAATTGGTAACCCTTAAGTTTCTGGTTTGCAACTGCATTTAATAGCTCTACAAAATCGTTTTCTATTCTAGGTAAAACACTTTCCGTTTCAGGGTCGCCCATGCGACAATTGTATTCTATCACTTTTGGAACACCATTATCATTCATTAAACCAACAAAAATAAAACCTTTATAGTCTATATCATCGGTTTTAAGTCCATTAACTGTTGGTATTACAATTTCTTCCTCTACTCTTTTTAAAAATTCTTGGTTTGCAAAATGAACCGGAGAAACAGAACCCATTCCACCAGTATTTAAACCGGTATCTCCTTCGCCAATTCTTTTATAATCTTTTGCTTCTGGTAAAATCACATAATCTGTACCATCGGTTAATACAAAAACAGAAAGTTCAATACCAGTTAAAAACTCTTCTATTACCACCTTTTCGCTTGCTGCGCCAAATTTTGCTTCGGCTAACATTAAGGTGAGTTCTTCTTGCGCTTCTTCTAAAGTAGTACATATTAAAACACCTTTACCGGCTGCTAAACCATCGGCTTTTAAAACTACAGGCATTTGATGATGCTTTAAATAGGTTAAACCTTCGGCAAGGGTTTCTTTGCTAAATGTTTCTGATGCAGCAGTTGGTATGCCATGTCTATTCATGAAGGCTTTAGAAAAATCTTTGCTTCCTTCAAGCTGGGCGCCATCGGCTTTAGGGCCAATTACAGGGATATCTTTTAAATCGGCGGAAGCCAAAAAATAATCATGAATTCCTTTTACTAAAGGTTCTTCTGGACCCACTAAAACTAAATTAATTTTCTGCTCGAGCACTAATTTTTTAACGGCATCAAAATCTGTTGCTTTAATATTAATATTTTTCCCGTACTGACTGGTGCCTGCATTTCCTGGGGCAATAAATAGATTATTGCATAAATTACTTTGCGCTATTTTCCATGCAAATGTGCTTTCTCTGCCTCCTGAGCCTAAAATTAAAATATTCATAGGTCAAAAATAGAATATCTCTTTTTACTAAGCTTATATTTATTTAAAATAAGCTAAAAAAATAAATTATTCAAAATAACTAAAATAATAGTTGTAAAACTAAAATATTAGTTCTATCTTTAGTTATTCAAATTAATAATCATGGAAAAAGAGATAAAAGAATTAACCCGAGCAGAAGAGCAATTGATGCAAATTCTTTGGGAAATTGGAAGTGGATTTGTAAAAGAAGTGATTGAATTACTTCCAGTACCTAAGCCAGCTTACAACACAGTTTCTACTATCATCAGGATTTTAGAAACTAAAGGATTTGTAGGCCATACCGCTTTTGGGAAAAGTCATAAATACCATCCTATTGTTAGCAAAGAAGAATATAAAGATTTTGCGACCAATAAATTGATGAATGGGTACTTCGAAAACTCCGTAGAAAGTATGTTTTCTTTCTTTGTAAAAAATGAGAAAATTGATTTAAACGAGGCTGACGAAATCTTAAAAATGATAGAGAAACTTAAAAACAGATAAACATGAATTGGGTAAGCTATTTGATACAATTAAACCTGTATTTGGTATTGTTTTATACTTTTTACTGGGTTTTCCTTAAAAATGAGACGTTTTTTAACTTGAACAGAGCCTATTTGGTAGGCGCTGCTGTATTCTCGGCTTTAATTCCTTTGATAAAACCAGAATGGATTTCAAAATCTGAGATCAGCAATCAGTTACAATATAGCTGGACTAATGCCAATATGATGGTGATGCAAGGTTTTGCTAGTCCGGTACATGAGGAAGTAAAATGGGTTTTAGGAGATTATTTAACCCTTATTTATATTACCATTACTTTAGCTCTTAT
>Ga0209284_10003078_pt1 | contig 21284 bp, 7 predicted proteins | sample FRY03_FD_187211 | JGI IMG/M metagenome (GOLD analysis project Ga0209284, IMG submission 187211) | Freshwater microbial communities from Lake Fryxell liftoff mats and glacier meltwater in Antarctica - FRY-03 (SPAdes) (version 2) | ecosystem: Environmental > Aquatic > Freshwater > Ice > Glacier...
CCTCTTGATCTGCTGTAGCTTCGCCATCGGCCCAGTCCTCCCACGCCTGTAGCGTAGTATAATCGCCACCACCTGCTGGTTTAATTGTCTTTACTGTAGCCAATTATACTCTCTCTTTTTTATATGTAGTCAACGATGCTGCTGATAACTTGCTTTGTTCTATAGCTGGATTCTTTACATTATCTTTAAGTTGCTCAGGCATAGCTTCAATGTCTATGTACTTAGAAGATCTTACAGTTAATATAGAATTGCCTTTATCATCTTCTGTAAAAATGGAGTAAGGATTACTTATGACAGGATACTTTTCCCCATTCTTGAGCATTGTATTTAGTCTTAGTTCCAGATCTGCATCTTCCCATTCTATAAGTTGATGTACTTTAACCTCGGCGGATCCCCATACAGAGTTAGCAAGTTTTACGCATATGACATCGCCAAGTTTCTTAATGGATTCACGTGTTGATCCTGGACGTGTTCTAATTAGAGCTTCTATCATTCTTTATCTCCCTGGTTTTTTGAACATCAAATATCGAACCATTTTATATTTTTCGCCATCTTTTATTAGATATTAGTTCATAAGAACCATTAACAACACTAGATCCGGCACCTGAGACACATAGATTGAAACATTCAACCGATGAACTTGACGAGCTGCTGCGAGAACTCTTAGAACTGCTTACAGAACTTGAGCTACTGGATACACTTGAACTGCTTGAACTCTCGGAACTACTTACAGAACTGCTGCTACTGGACCTAGAGCTACTGCTGCTACTGGACTTAGAGCTACTGCTGGACCTACTTGAACTGCTGCTACCAGACAGCCACTTGTTCGTAAAATAAGACATAGCATTAGTGAAATCTGTACCTGTTAAGGCAGTATTATATATTACAATTTCACCAATACGAACCGGCATACGAGTGGAGGCATTGCCATGTCCTACTATTAATATTCCTGCTGTACTACCTGTATTTCCAGATGCTACAGATGATTCTGATCCATTATTTATAGATATATATAAATTACCAGACTCGTGCCTTACCATTACTACATAGTCTGTATTCTGAGATATAACTATACCTACTGAATCAACATTCGAATCATAATTGTATGCATATAAAGTTGTTACGCCGCCTACTGTTTTGCAATGCAAACCAACCCATCCCTCATTATCGCACCAAACTGCATCGTTATTCCACATATTTGCATCGTTTGAGCAATCTCCAGTAACTCTTATAGCTACAAACGTAGTAAAAGCGGATGCGGTAATATATGTACTTACACTAGTGGTAACAGTTCCTGCATCGTTATAGCCGGTTATTACATCGTTGGAACCATCAAAGTCAGCGGAACCAATACTATTTATTCCTACGCTATTCCATAATGCTCTGGTTGTGTCATTATTACCTATCAATCTTCTATCAGCAGTCCCTTGCTCGTGCCGAACTACGCATATAGGATCGCCAGTAGTAGTTACAGCAGTATTATAGAATGGAGAACCTGCTTGCCATTGCTGAAATAATTCACTGGTATCTGAGAAATTCCAATGCCCTTGGAGGTTAGTTGTTGGTATACCTGTTTTAGAACTGCTTGAACTTGATCCACTTGATCCACTTGATCCACTTGATCTACTGGATCTGCTTGAACTGCTTGAACTACTGCTACTGGACCTTGAACTGGACCTTGAACTTGAACTTGAACTACAAGTATCATCTTCTTGAGATCCTAAACTATAAAAACTCGCTAAAGCATTCTGATTGTTCTCTTCTGTTAATAGCCAATCTGCGGTTTTTACATCAGAAGATATTCTTACTTCATCAATATAACCATTAAAGAACTGACTTGTAGTGTTGCTGCCTATTTGCAGTTCTGTAGACTGATTAAGGACTGTCATGGTGGTTGTTAAAAAATTAGAACCATCAAGATATAATTTACTACCATTACCTGCGCCAGACTGAAAGGTAAAAGCAGTGTGTCTCCATGTACTATTTGTTGGATCCACGTTGGTGTCTCTTTTCGTACTTGTTCCCCAGTCGTAAGTTGCAACAGTATTGTCTTCAAGAAACAGACCATATGCTGCACCTTTTACTACTATGCCCCTATAGGAACCTCCTGCACTTGCTGTATTTATCCAGGCAGATATAGTACCTGTAGTTAACTGAAATGCAGCAGAATTACCTAAGCTAATATAGTCAGCTGAACCATCTAAACTAACAGCTTTTCCGGATAATGCTCCATTTACTTCTGCTAATGCGGTAGAAACACCAGTACCATCTCGGTTACCAGTCGCATCTTTGTATCCTCCAGCTGTTGTATTAGCGGCTTCATTTAGGTGATAGACCGAGAGATAACTACTCCATACGTTGTTTCTTCCATAAGTATCCGATACAGCTGGCTCGGATGCTGCTGCATTTCCATAATATATATAGAATGTATTATCAACTGAAGAACTTAGTGTTCCAGTAGCTTTAAAATGTAATTCACCAGTATCTGTTCCACTATCATAAAACACAACTTCCCTAGGGAACTCTGTAGTACCGTCTCCACCTGTTATTCTTATATCAGCACCATTAGCTTTTACATTAGTATGAAAACCAGCTGGTAAATCTGATAAATCTACATAAACTGGATAATCAGTTAAATTAGCAGATACACTGGACGCTGGTATAGTTAACTTTATTCTATATTGCCAGCTACAGTTGTACCAAGGATCAGGAGATGAACTGCTTGAGCTGCTTCCGGAGCTTCTGGAGCTGCTTGAACTACTAGCATTAGATCCATCATACGCACCTATACTAAACGGATTAGATCTTGTATTGCCATATGCATCATCTGTGAAAGTTCCAGATAAATCATATCCTGCACCATCTATAGTATTACCTGATTTAAATCTGAAATCAGATGTAATACTAACAAACTCATCTGATGATACTCTGCTTAATAAGTGATCTGCACCACCAAAATCATCAGCAGTTAAGTCAGATGATGCATTGTTAGATGAGTTAAAAGTTAATGTACCTGGACCGTATTCATAACTGCCAAAGTCCGTATAGTAGGAATCTACTGCTATATTATTTCTTATATTAACCGTTAAGTCTAAATCTTCTATATCTCCAGCACTTCTTTCAATATTTATACCGTATCCATTTCCTAACAGAGTATTGTTATATATATTTTTAGTAATTGAAAATGGATAAGTATAATTATTTGAATATGAATATATTCCATATCCGTAGTTGAATGTATCTTCATCTGTTATTAGAATATTATTTCTTACAGTTTGTGTATGTGATCCGGTTGTTACATCAGCGTCATATAACAGTATGCAATAGTAATAAGCTCCTAACACTGATATCATCTTACATAAGCAATTCATTACCGTTACGTCATGAGCATCGTTGCTTGAATTTTCTATATAGATACAACCCCCAGGATAATCTGATTCTGTTATTAGCCTCAAGCCGTTGATCGTGACTGGACAACCGGGATTAAAAATATTTAATGGAGAACTATTATCAACAGTCTCAAGTATGTATGCACCACTTGTTAGACTTCCGTTATGCTTATGACCTGATGCTACATTAATAATTAATGTAGAACCTGATGCTAATGGATTTGCTGATGTACTTAAGGACCCTAAATTGCCACCTGAATAACATTCCAGCGTAAAAACATCAGCAGGCTCGGTGACTATAAAATCATAAGCAGCCTGTAGCGAAGTATAATCACCGCCACCTGCTGGTTTAATTGTATACGTTATTGCCAATTATTTAACTCCATCTTCTACTGTTTTATCTCCATCTTCTACTGTTTTGACTTCTACTGTTTTGACTGCCAATGTATAATCAGATGTGATTAACTTTGTTGCTTGCTTTGATATATCTTCTATATCTATTTTCTTTTCGGTACTGATAGAATTGAAATCTACATATCTAGTAGATTTTTCAAGTACGTTTATTCTGCGTTTTCCATTCCTATCTATTACTTCTTCTATTTTCATATACGGATTAGATATTACAGGGAATTTTTCTCCTGCTTTCTGTAATTGTTTTAACTTATTTTCCAAGTCTATATCATCAAGTTCAATTAGTTGATGAGTTTTCAACTCCATTGCTCCCCAGACTGCACCGGGAAGCTTGGCTACAATAATATCTCCCTTGTCATTAGAACGTGTTCTTATTAAAGCTTCTATCATTCTTTATCTCCCTGGTTTTATACTTTAAAATATATAAGTTTATGATTACTGATTCAAAAACAATAATCATTATCCTTGGCTTATTAATTTATTAATTCAAATACTTAGAACTGACATATTCATAAGCTAAGAACTATATTTCCATTTGATCGGCTTTTAGCATCATTTATTATTCCGAATAAGCCATTACTAAACTGGAATATAATATTTCCAAAACTATCTAATTTAATAACTCTACCTCCATTTTCCGAAAAATCTGATTCAGAAATTACTAAATTTCCATCTGAGTCTGCATCTACATCGGAAGCATACAATCCATCAGGGGACATATATCTACTTATTATTTTAGAAGTTTCTTTATCAACATTTACAACAGTTCCCCTATATCCTTTTAAGGCTTTTACTGCTCGGTCGCTAAACGATGATGTATCTTCTGAGAAAAACGGTCCAACAGTTTGAACTAAATATTCTTCTGTAGATCCAATAGCTGTAATAATTTTCCATGATATCGTATAAGTTACACCTTCTTCTGCTTTCAAGGCGTATTCATATCTTCCAACAGAAGGATGACCTGTTGCTGTGTTTATAGCTATAACTGAAGCATCTGTATCATTTCTCTTAATACCGTATTTTCCATCTTCGGAAGCAAGAACAACAGAAGAGGCATCTTCTAAGGTTCCTGAATCATTTGTTAATTCTATAAATAATGTCTTGTCTGGTAAGGATGTTTTACTATCTGTTTTATCTGCTGATATTAGTGAAGAAGTTGTAGATGTTATACCAGCGATAGACAATCTATTTTCATTTATCTCATAAACAGATCCAAGAGAATAATCTGAGAAAATTATATCATCAAATGTAAATACTATTTCTGATGGGTTATCTGGACTGAATTCTATAACAGATGATATAGATGTAGAAGATCCTGATGCTTTATCTACAATTTTAGAATTAGCAACTATCCAATTTCCACTTGCCAGATTTGATGCATATACAGGATGATTAATACCATCTATATAAGTAAAATCTCCTATAAATACGGATATCCCTCTTAGGCCAACAAGAGCAGCTGCATTCTTATCAGATAACTCTATATTCAAAGGAAAAGCACCTGAAGAAAAATCAACTGAAACATTCTTTGTCAATCCCTCTAATTGAGCGAATTTATCAGATGATAATTGTATCTCTAGTATATTTCCACTTTTCTTAGATAAAATTATAGTGTCTGTCGTATTAAGTTTAAGTCTTGTTCCGCCTATATATACAGATATTTTTTCAAGATTTATATCAGTTTTATCAATCTTTTGACTTGTTACTATTGTCAATATCCCTGTATTTGGATTATAAACGGAACACATAACAAAAAATGTATCTTCACTTATATTAACGCTTCCAAATCCTTTAACAAGATCTCCTGTCCCATTTAATTTTAATACTCTATTATTCTGTAAATCAGATACTAAAAAGTTCTTGTCGTTTAATCTTACTACAGAAACAGCTTTATTAAATCTTTTTTCAGGACTAGTTGCCCACGTTAAAGCTTGAAATGGGGATATTGGCATTTTCGATCCATTGAATCCAAATAGGCCAGTTCCAGCATCGTCAATCTCGCTTATGCTACCTGAATTGGAAAAATACAAACCATCTACATTTATAGGACCTTTCAAGCTCATACTAGCCGTATCATCATTAGATGAATCTGATATTTCAAGATTAGTAATATTTCCTCTTGACCAATCTGACGCTGCTCTAATATTAAATCCATGTTCATCTGTTGAAGTTAGCAATCTAAGTTCAACAGATTTAAGTGATGGAGTTATACTTAGATCTTCCGTAAGTAAAGTTACTTCTATTTCTGCGTCTGTTCCATCTAAAGCAAATACGGAACCAGAATTCAATCCTCTAGTAAATGAAGCTCTGGACAATCCTGATGGAGAATTAGCTACTCTGACTCTTATTTGAACATCTGTATCTGTTGGAGAATCCAATTCATAGAAGATAGAATGGAATGTAACATTAGCCCCACCAGAATACCTTAATCTAATAGAACCCTGGCTACTGAACAAAGCCACGTTTCTAACTGAGATATCATCTACAAAGAATTCAAAGTCAGATGTGACATCATCTGTAAAGATTACAAACTTAATTACATTATTTCTTATCAATTCAGATATACTAAATGTTTTTACTTCAAAATCATTAAGTGAACTATCAGAATTATCTGTTATTTCATTTTCCGCGAGAAGTAAAAATGTTTCTGAGTCTGTATCAGTAGTTCCATCTGTATTTGTATAATACATATAAACAGCACCATGAACAGAGTTAATACACTTAATAGAAACAGATATTCTATCAAATCCAGTCCAATCTCTTTCTATTTCAAATGTCTTTGTAAATAATGCTCTGAATTCTTTTTTAGTAGTAAATTTTCCACTAAAGAACCCTTCTGTCTTAAGAGTATCAGCATCTTCTGCTACAACGTTCATAGAATCAACAATTGTTTCAACTGTCTTGGAAAATCCTGGAACATCCTGTCCTGACTGTGCAACTGTTTCAAAATTTTCTATTACGTCCTCTGACTCATTATCTCTACTTAAAGTAACCTTGTCATTAGCTATAACTACATTTGTTTTTTTGAAAGAATTATTAAATGAAGTTTGATCGTCCCATACAACAGATATAAACTCTCCAGTTTTAGGAGGTATACCGCTGATACACTTATTAACAAGATCAATATATGCCGTACTTGAATCAAAATCTATAAATGATTGAGGAGTTATACCTGGAATCATAACTAATTCATTAATAAAATGTTCATCTGCTGAGGCAAATTTTGTTTTCAGAAAAAGATGCTGTCTTAACATATTTACAACAGCAACTTCTCCTAATAATTGTTTATTGTTTTCATTAAGAGTTTTTACAAAAGAATCCAATCCTGCATGATTTATAAGACCATTAAATTCTAAATCACTATGATCTAAAATTGGAATCTGCTCTATATTAAAAATTCCAGTTGTTACCTTGGATGCATCAATATCTGACATCTTAGCTCCAGGCAATTGATTTTTGGTTTCATCTCTTAAATTTATTTTAGATGGAGTTCCTCGATGCCTATGAGCATTTATCTCTTGTTTGATAATTTCCTTAAACCCTATTTCTGATCTTTTATCATTATCTATAAGAGCTATTCCCTCATTGGAAGTTACAACTTCTGAAATTTTAATAACCCCATCAGATTCCAAAGTTAAAGACGTAGCAGTAAAATCTACTCTCCTATCGTTAGCTGTAGAACCCTGTAATACCGCATAAATATTAAGAGTAGTATTTGGTTGCAATCCTGTCAACTGAATAGGAAATTGTGTTTCTGCTGCAAGAAATCTAACAATACCTATACCCGGTTCTATATTAATAGATATTCCAGATGCTGTGCTGAAGCCTCCATCCTTTACTGTCCATCCACTTATAACACCATTGCCAAATACGTTATAAACACCATATATCTGCTTATCTATAACTAAAAAGCGATCTATTTCACGCTGTACGTTAAGCGGAGCATCTAGCTTGTCGCCAAAATCAAATATTGCCATGCCGAAATAAGGGGTTGCACTTGCCATTTATTATGCTCCAACTGTCCTTCCGCCACCTGAAGTACCGAATACCGCTAATGAATTTAAATTATTAGCACATACCTTCCTGGTTTGCGTTCCTGCACCATGATTTCTTGAATCCATTGCTTGTTTCTCTGTTTTTATTCTGTTAAGAAGAGCCTTAATTTGCTTAAGCTCTCTATCTTTAACTTTCGCAGAATCTATATTAACAGAAGACTCGTTGCCGTACCCTTTAGCTCCCTTATTGAAATTAGACATAATAGCTAAATTTTCCATAATATCATCCCTTTATAAATTGACTTTTAAGCCTCTAAATCGGCTTTCTTACCATTTGCAGCATCTTCGGCGATATCTAGATCTATTTTTCGCAACTGGTCTAATGTTTCAGATGATGGCTCAAGTAACCATTCACACTCTAGTTGTTGCCACCATTTATTTTCTGCCGGATCTATTGTATTATCAACTTTCGTAACTCTTAAAGGTTGACCGTCTAAGGATACAATGTCTAAACCTCTTATTGGTTGTCCATACGTTTCAAATCTTGCTACTATTGGAGGCTTATACATAGCCGCATATAATGACATGATCTTTCTGGCTGCATAAATGTTTCCGAATATGCCCTCTTTTTGATAAAACATCTTAGGATAACCAATGAACCCTTCTGATTCTGGATCAAATACAGATGCATAATTCATATCGTCTAAAAATATCAATTCAAAATTTGGGGTATTTGATAATATCCTAATTTGATTATGAACATCGCCAACTGCCCTCTGTACTGTTACTGAATTAAATACTTGTTGCCCTTTATGAAAAGCAGGATTAGTAGAAAACCAAAACAGAGGATCAGGAGACACAGATCCTGTTAGTATTGATCTAACTTCCAAATCGTAATAGCTATCCAGATGAGCGACACCATGAGCGTCAAAAAAGAATACCTTGCCTGCCTTTTTAACCATGTCAAGCACTCCATCTATCAAAGTAGAGCCATCTTCAAACTTAAAGTATGGCTGAGTTAATCTGGCATATGATGCAGGGAGAACAAATAACTGTGACCTTACAACTCTTCCACTTTTATCAACGATAGTGTTTATTTGCTCCTTGCTATTACTAGAATTAGCTAATTTATGAATAATAGAATTCGGGTTAGAATCTCCTGAATCCTTGAATCCCACAAGTTGCATCACGTGGTCAATAGCATTAAAATCTCGAACTCCGTCATAGAATGGAGAGTTAAAAAATCTTTGATCCTTAAGAACCTGTGTGTAATCGAGAATGGTACATTCCATCATTCTCTGTCCTGCTTCTATGCTAAGCGTTCCACCCTGGCACATGCCTGTAAACAATTTATAATATCCAGGAAGCTGTGAGTAATTACAAATTTTTCCTTTTTTAAACTCATCTGGATCAGTATGTGCTGTATCTGTAGCGTCAGACTTATATCCAGCCCATATCTCTACATAGAATGCTTTGTCTTTTAATTTAAACAAATCAGCTGTATGGTTTTCTTCGTAATTAGCTCCCATATGAAGAAGAAACTTCAAATTTCCTGTATGTTCTATTTGCGTATACTCAGTTGTGCTCCATGAATCAGAAAAATGCATAACATGTTCGCTGCATTCAAAACCCTCTCCTTTCCATCTGGAATTCTCCTTATCAGGTCTAGAATATAATCTCAACATAGTAAGGATAGGAGTTTTACAATGAGGAAGAGTAAATCCACTTGGAAATGTATGGTTCCCTGCCTCCATGTCGATTGCGACTCTAAAAGAAACAACATTGGCTGATGGGCCGTCTGTTTTATCAATCATGCTAACTTTAATTTTGGACAATTTAGCACCATCGCCAGTACTAATTTCTTTAATCGGATGGTGATACATAAAATCAGCCCATTCTTCTTCTCTTCCAAATTCTTCTATTTTCTGAGCATCACCAGTAAATGGCCCCTTATTAGTATTTTTAATATTTACAGTAGGTTCTCCAGAAACTACTTTAACAGATGCGTTCCTTACAATATTAGAAATGTCAGTATCCACATCTTCAGCCTTAGCATCAGAAGCTCTTAATTTAATTCCAATTTCACTATTTTTCCAAAGACAAAATTTAGGTTGATCTGCACAGTCCGCACAGTCTGTTTGTTTTTTTTTGCCACCTAAAACTTCATTAAGGGCCTTATCTATTTTTTCTTCCGTTGTAGGATTGTCTGTGATATTTTCAGGTATATTAAACCTTAAACTTCCAGAAACGTCTCCGTATACTATTGGAGAAAATAATATAGATACCTGGGTATGACCTCCCATGATACTTACATTACCTCTATCAACTAATATAAGTCTAACAACTTCTGTTAAACTTCCAGTCTTACCCTCTAGGTCTTGTCTTACTACAAACCAATCTATTTGCTCAGGAGTATTTTCAACACTAATATTGATATGAAGTTTTCCAAGATGATTTCTAATGGCAACGACAAATGAATCACTATTTATTAGAGAACTTGATTTTGCATTAGTATATTCATCAACAATAAAAGAAACTCCATCTTTTTCTCTAATAAGTCTTGGAGGATTATCTCCTACTAGCAATAAGAAATAATGATGATCTCTTGAGAATTTTCCAAATTCAATGATATAATATGGCTGAGATACTAAATCAAATTTATTTGCATTTTGTTTTTCACCAAATCCTTCAGTATAATCAACTACGCCCCAATTAACAGGAACATTATCAAGTTTTGGAGAAGAAAGAGTCTTTTTATTTTCATTTCTAAAATCTAAATAATCATATCCATGCAATATCTTCAATGGAGTTTCTTTATCTGAAACGGATATCTTACTTGCAACTGCTGCTTTTCTAAATTCAATAAGAAAATCTTCTCCGCGAAATAATGGAGTTTTCTTATCTAATTTCCAATGAACACCGGCACCCTTACATATTTGCCCTGATATCTGCTGAGGATACTGAACAATAGATGGAGTACCGAGTGAACCTTTTTTTGTAATATATTTATATTGCCACCTAGCTTTTGTTATACATCTACCTTTATCAGTATTCTCTTCTGTATTAGCTATATTGTATTTGCTTGGCTGTAAAGCAGTTGTTTCGAACAAACTAGGAGATATAATAAAGGTTTGCTCTTCCTTATAAGGGATATCAATTTTAGAAGGGGGAACCGCCCTTGCAGCGGCAAAGGCAACTACTGGAGATGGTGAAGGAGATGCCCCTGCCGCTGCTGGAGATGACGGAGCTGCTGCTAGGTTTACAGATGGATCACTAATGGCAAATGCACTTCTATCAGGTTCTAACTCTATTCCATCAGAACCTGTGATAAATGTATTAAATGGAATAAAAAACGGTTGCATCCACATTCCTTCCAAGCCACTCTTCGTTGCCATTCTCCCCTTTAACTGTCTTTGATAAAACTTCATTGTTTCAAAATTAAATATAAGAGTATCGTCCATTGCAGGAATATCATTAAAAGGACAATTTCTGTTAATCCAGCAAACTAAGTCAACAATTCCACTATTTATAGCTCCTACTACTGGCTTATCCTTTGATATATCATTAATATTCTCTTTACTTGCCATATTAAGCTTGTCCTATTACTGTATAATCACCTGAAACGTATCTATAGGCTATTCATTATTGCCTACCAAATGGATATCCATTTTAGGAGTAAGGCCATTGATTGATATCCCGTGAACAAAATCATCCGAACTTTTATACAATACTCTCGCTACTCCGTTTACGGTAATCCATCCTGCTGGCTTAGATGTAGTATTTATAGCCATCTTTCCTTCTTTAAAGTTTTCTAATGTTTTCTCTGTATAATAAAAATCTATAAAAGTCTCATTAATTTGTGGTATAGATTTTAATTTATTAGAAAAAGATAATTTCATATCGTTTGATATTTTTCCAGCTAAGAATACAGGCTTGTTTATAGACTTATCATCTATAATTAAATGACTATAAACCAGCATAGATACATTACTGACAATATTATCATTTTTCCTTGGATATAAAAGCTCTGCATCTAATTTCCTGTATAATAACATATCAGAAGCAATATAAAGAACATATACAAAATCAGACTGATCGTCATATACAGCCTGTATATTGCTTATTTTTGTAGATACGTTCTCGTCCTTGTCATTAATAAAATCTTTATGAAACACTACGTCCTCAAATGATGTACTCCAACCACCCCTAGACGAACCTGACTTGCCATATAATCTTCCGTCGTCTAATGTATAAAGTAATCTAATTATATTATACCTATCAGCAAAAGCGGTAAAAGAAGCATCAGAGAATGGCTTATCAAGATCATCTTTATTTCCATTAAAAAAGAATCTAAATCCTTGAACTTTACTTTCTATTCTTTTATCAGTTATACTTATTTCATTAATAAAAAAAGGATCATCCTTGTCTCCAGCTATAAATAAGGTAAAATTTTTCCTTAAAGCCTTACCATGTATACTATATTGTTCTATTCCTAAATCTGCATTAGATTCAAAGTTAATATCAACAGGAGGAACATATTTCTTACCTATATCGGAACAATCAAACCAATTAGTATCTATACTAGTTAACATTAAAAAGGAACTATTTAATCTATAAAATAATAATATATTATCTTTATTAGAGTCCCTAATAATATAAGGCATATCGGCAGTTTCTCCCTGCTTTAACCTTATTATATCTTCCAGGTGTACCCATTGTTTTCCAAGATCAGCAGAAATAGCAACAGATATATTTCCTGAATTTTCATCTGCATAAAAAACAAATAATGAATTCTGGTCATTTATAAAAATAGAAGAAAACTTAGCGTTTATAAAATGTTTTCTTATAATATTGGTATCGGCGGCTACAAATTTAATTGATTTAATATCTATTCTTGATAAAATATCTCCCCGAATAAACATATTTGGAGAAGGTCCAGAATGCCTAGTATCTATTCTTACATTCATTAATTTCTGACTAGAACTTGTAGGTAAAGATATATTATGGATATATTGATTAGATCCTTCGAACTCTATAGAAATAATCTTTTCTTCTACAGTGTTAATAGATATATTAGATACTAAATATTCTATAATAATCTCATTATACATTTTAGTTTTATCTAAAGTAATTTTTAATTCATTATTAACTACGGATGGGATTGTGAAATCACCAGTAGTAAATACTTCAGCAGATTTTAAATTATTATAGCATATCTCTCCCCATTCTCCTGAAATAGCTATTCCTCCTGAATAGGAAATAGGATCTCCCTCCATAAGAGGAGGATAGCCTATAATTTTGAATTTATTACTATCGAATTTTCCAAAATTATGTGTTCTATCTAAATCGGTTTTTACTATATCCATCTTTCTATAGACCATAGAATCATCTGACCTTATATAAGATAATGATTCTGTTTGAGGATCTTCAAATACAATAAAGCTTTTATCCTTAAGAAACGTATGGTCAATAGATATAGATGATTCATCAAATGGAATACTGTTAACATATATTCTACTATGCTTTCTAATACCTGATATACCAGATTTCTCTGTGAATCTCTCCATAAAGATTCTCGATTTTTTCCCAAATTTTCCATCTATAAATGGAGTTCTTACTATCCAATCAGATTGCAAGTCAGGAGGAGAACCACCGCCAAATAAATTAAATATATTAGTTTGAAATTGCTCAATAGGATTGGAAAAAGACGCATTTTCTATTCCAGCACAAGGCTCTGTCGAATAAGCCGATGGAAACATGGATGTTTGTCCAGATGGAGAAAATTTAGCAAAAGATAAATCTGATGTATCCAGAGATGAAGTTATATTGTTTTCTTTCAAATCTAATAGCTGTACACCAACTCCTGTTCCGCTAACATCCTTATTATATCTAGTAACAGATTTCAAAGCTTTTGCCAAATCTTTATGATATGGTATTTTTTGATTATCAAATAATAAAGAATTTGTTACTATATCAAGATCAAACAGATTTCCTACAGAATTAAATCCGTTGTTTGTTGTTGTAGTAGTAAAATAACTATCAGGTTTATCCCTGCCAGTATCTAATAAATATTGATCGAACCATTTTTGATCCCTAATTAATGCCTTTCCAAGTATAACTTCTGAGCCACCATTAGTTACTTTTACTATACCTCTTCCATCTGCTGCCCAGAAAGAAGGGAAGTCTTTTGTTCCTATCTCTGATAGTCTCCATCCTTCAATCATACACTCGCCTGTCCCATCTAAAACTTTTGCAATGCTTTCCTTGGGATCATATTTTTCAGCATCACTAAATGGAACACAATTAACAAGCCATTTTGCAATTGTGTAGTTCCATGCTCCCTTGTTAATATCTCCAATAGATACAGTTTGAGTTGTTATTCCTACCGTACTAGCACCTTCAACTAATAAAGCCTTATGGTCTAATGACTGTCTTAAATATCTTTTTTTTGCAATTGTTCCAGTAAAATATACAATACTACCAGAAGCTATGCCTGTAGCATTTATTTTTACCTTGTCATCTGTTAGGTCATTAAAGGCTTCTGGATTTGTTGTAAACCCATACTTGCCACCAGTTGCATCAGCCCTAAAAGCGTCCTTTCTTCTGTCATGAATTAAAGAAATGAATCTATTGCCAACTGGAACACTAACATTGCCGTTCCATTGCATTTGAGGACCAGCAATGCCATTATTAGGATTGCCGCTTCCAGTAATCACTCCTATATTATCCTTCTGTTCATCAGTAAGTACTATTGGCTTATCGAATATGCCAAAAATGGTAATAGGAAATCCTGGAAGTTTTAGCTCATCATAATATAGATTTGAATCAGTAAGGGTTATTGGCAAATTATATACAGTCTCAGATTCAGCGATATGCCAAACAAACTCAGTTATACTTGTAGATATGCCACCTGTTAATATGGATGCTGCTAATGTTGCACCTAAAGCACCTGCACCTGCTCCTAATAAGCTCAACCCTCCAATATTGCCACCACCTGATTGAGATCCTTGCTGTGTCAAACTAAGGTTATTACTCTTTGCACCTTTACGAAAGCGAAACTCTACACTTAATTTCCTTGATGGCAATTGCTTTCGTATTTCAAGAATTGTTTTATCATCTTGTACTCTAATAATCTGTCCTACTCTTTCATGAATTACAGATCCCTCGGGATATATCCGAGCTAAAGTAGAAGAAATAACACCATGTGGCGATAATTCTCTAGGATCATATGCCAGAAATCCATTGGGAGTACAATTAGCCATAATTAGGGAGCATTAATAAAGGATCTTCCGCCACCATTTATCATTCCACCTGCTTCTGATCTTCCGCCAGAATATATACTTCTTGCAGCAGGATTACCACTAAGCTTAGAATTTATTGCACTAGCTATCATTGATGGTAGCATATCCAATTCTCCTGCCTCAAGATGAACAACAATTTGCCCGATACTTAATTGAATTCCAGATTTATCTCCACCTGATCCTGCAGGAACAACAGTTTCTCCCTTATGGACTACAGCCAATCCTGTTTCTTCAATTGTGCCTCCTGTATCTAGTTTAGGAATAGCACTGAATTTTTCTCCTTCACTTGCAATATGTGATCCTGAATCGTATTTCATTCTCAAGAAAGGAGAATTATCTATTTCTTCATCCATAGTAGGAGTTTTACCTGCGTTTTGCATCATTTTAAGAAAATCAGGATCAGTGTTCTCTTTTTTCTTACCTACATTTTTCATGAGATTTTCCATGTCAGCATCTCTTGCAGCTTTTTTCTCTTCATCTGCTGTTTTTTTCTCTTTTATTTCTCCAGTTTTTACTGGATCTGTTGCAAAGTCAGTCATTTTCTCGCTTGCACTATCTAGTCCATCTTTCAAAGCAGATGATCCCTCTTTTAAGGTATCTTTAAATTCCTTATTTGCTTTTTTCTCTTCTTCAAGAAATCCAATTTCAGCTACTTCTTGCTTTTTATACAATTCCTTAAGTCCATCTAAAATTTTCTGATCTTCCCCCTTGTCGGCATGGTTTGTTCCAAGTAATTTATCCGCTTCGTTCTCTTTTTTCTTATCAGCCTTATTGTTTTCTACTATCTTAAGATAATCAGGATCAATATTCTCTTTTTTCTTACCAGCCTTATTGTTTTCTACTATTTTAAGATAATCAGGATCAATATTCTCTTTTTTCTTACCTACATTTTTCATGAGATTTTCCATGTCAGCATCTCTTGCAGCTTTTTTCTCTTCAGCTGCTGTTTTTTTCTCTTTTATTTCTCCAGTTTTTACTGGATCTGTTGCAAAGTCAGTCATTTTCTCGCTTGTACTATCTAGTCCATCTTTCAGAGCAGATGATCCCTCTTTTAAGGTATCTTTAAATTCCTTATTTGCTTTTTTCTCTTCTTCAAGAAATCCAATTTCAGCTACTTCTTGCTTTTTATACAATTCCTTAAGTCCATCTAAAATTTTCTGATCTTCCCCCTTGTCGGCATAGTTTATTCCAAGTAATTCATCCGCTTCACTCTTTCTTCCCATCTTATGCTCTTGAACTTCTATACTACGTTCAGTACCTTTCATTGCTTTATCAGATTCTTGCACTGTACTATATCTTGCTTTATAATTAGGATCTAACCCTCGTTCGGCATTCTCACGAACTTTAGGTGCATCCTGCTCTTGAAAAGCATCTAAAGCTTCCTGTAATGTTCCAGATTTACCTTTTCTGCTGTTCCATTCCTCTTGATCTTTTTCCCATTCTTTTGTATCGTCTCTTGAGGCATATTTATCGAAATCAGATCCTAGAGCATCCTTGCCATATTTATCACCTATCTCCTTACTTTTCTTCTCGAGAGCAAGAGAATTTTCTAAATTTACCTTTTCTGCTTCTGGTAGCTTTCCTAAGTTGGCTTCAGCATCTTTTTTCATATCACCGCCAGTGTCCCATCTTGCTGCATTCTTAGTTACTTCTCCCTTTGTCTTGTTAAGATGATCTATTCTTTCAGTCATGCTAGCAATAGAAGACTCTAAGTCATCTCTAGCACCTGAACCCATTTCGCCAGATAATCGACTAATATTTAGTTGACTACTCGCGTCAGTCCTCTTTGTACTTAATTCTGTAAGTTCTTTCTGGTCATTTTCTTGAAAATATTTAACATCCCTTCTTGCATCAGATTCTTGCTGCTTATGCTCTTCGATTTTATTATTTATACTCTCTAACTCTTTGTAACTTTTTGAAAAGTCATTGGTGATATCTTTCAGTCCTAGTAACTCTTCCTTTTTCCCTTTCTCTTCTGTAGATAATCCTTTATCACTTGACTCACCAACTTTTTTATTATAAGCATCCCATTTTTCTGCATCTGCATTTGCTGCTTCTGGTATCTTTCCTTTGTTGGCTTCAGCATCTTTTTTCATATCACCGCCAGTGTCCCATCTTGCTGCATTCTTAGTTACTTTTTCCTTTGTCTTGTTAAGTTCATCTATTCTTCCAGTCATGCTAGTAATAGAAGACTCTAAGTCTTTTCTAGCACCTGGGTCTTTTTCACTAAGTAATTGACGACTTTCGTTAGTCCTCTTTGCACTTAATCCTGTAAGTTCTTTCTGTCCATTTTCTTGAAAATCTTTAGCCTCTTTTCTTGCATCAGATTCTTGCTGTTTATACTTAAGGTTTTTAGTTATTCTAAATTTTACCTCGTCTCTGCTTTTATGCCAGTCATCTTTGGCATCTTGAACATCCTGAAAATCTTTCTCTTTTGCAGTAGGTACTACTGCTGATGCTTCTTTCTCTTTTGTAGTAGGTACTACTGCTGATGCTTCTTTCTCTTTTGTAGTAGGTACTGCTGATGCTTCTTTCTCTTTTGCAGTAGGTAGTACTACTGATGCTTCTTTCTCTTTTGCAGTAGGTAGTACTACTGATGCTTCTTTCTCTTTTGCAGTAGGTACTGCTGATTCCTTTTTCTCTTTTGCGATAGAGGCAGCACCATCTTCCAAGGCATCTTTAACTAGATCCGCACCATAACCCAAGCTATCAATAAGTCCCTTATTTGCTTCCTTTTTCTGTTCTCCTGCTACTTTCTCCTGTTCTAGTAAAGAAGATTTAGCCTGTTCTTGTGTTTTCAAGAGTTTTTCCAATGCAGATATATCTGCAATATTTGAATCCGCAGATGCAGAAGAAGCCAATCTTTCATCAATATCTTTTTTATAGCCTTGTAACCCAACTATTGCTTTAACTAATTTTATATTATCACCCTCTCTTTCCCCTATTCCTTTTTTCCTTTCTCCTTCAGGATTCAAGACTGCACCTAGTAATCCGCCTGGGTTCAATGGTGACAAAAGCACCTGTTCTATGGTGGGCGGAGTATAGCTTACAAGTGATGTTCCATCTACGTTTTTCCCATGTCCCTCATTAGCACTTCTTTGATCCTTTAAATTTTTAAGTCTTGGACTATCTTTTTCCTCAAAATTTTTAGCAGCTTCCTCAAGGAGCAATCTCTTCTCTAATTCTTTCTTCTTATTATCTAATAGATTCCTAGTAGAATCCGCCGCACCAGATGCTTCTTCTGCGGTTTTAAATGTACTTTTATTCCATCCTTCAGTTTCTTTACTACTAGAACCTTCTACCTTTTTTATCTTATTTTGCCAATCTTCACGACTCATACCGATCTCGTCAGGAGCGTTATACGATCCCTGCTTCTGTTTTAACAATTCTTCTTTATTTTTAATTCTTATGTCAAATGGATCTCCAGCCTGGCTGCCAGCTATACCTTTTCTAACTTCTTTTTCTTCTGCTATCTCTTTTGCTAATTTTTCCTGAGACTCTTTATCATAACCTCCTGTTTTAGCTTTAATATCTAATTCAGTTATGCGGTTTTTGGCATCTAAAATAACATCTTTTCCTAATTCCGGCACTTGAACACTAATTCCAGAGACGGGAGTAGCTATAGGATTAGGGATAGCAGTATCAGTAGGGATAGCAGTATTAGCATCAGCAATAGGAGAAGTAGGATACCCAGAAGGACCAACCGTAGGCCATGAACTTTTTCCTTTTGGCATAGGCAATACGTTAATACCATCTCTGGTATTTCCTGTTTGAACATTAATACCTACACCAGTAACCCCACTTTCATAATTTCTAGAACCGTCAGCATTTCTAGAGTCATCTCTAGAGCCATCTTTGTTATTAATATATCGAGTACCATTAGCAAATGATTCACCATCTCTCCAGTCTGCGCCGCTCTTTCTATCTGGAAGAACAAAACCACGTACTCTAGCAGGTTGTCTTTGCCCTTCATTAGTCTGTCCTTGTCCTTGTCCCTGTCCTTGTCCTTGTTGATTTCTACCAGTCTGTCTAGCACCATCTTGCATTGACGAAAGTACATTAGGCTGATCTATAGCGGCTTGTCCCTCGTAGCGCCTTCTATTACCATTAGCACCATTAGCACCATTAGCATGATCTAAAGCATTATTTGCATATTCAGCAGCATCAGCTGCTGTTCTATTTCTCATTACATCTTGTATACCAGAAGCGCCATTCTGTGGTATCGTTGTATTATAAGCAAATGTTCCACCTCCAACGCCTCCCTGTTCTGGATTTATAATACCAGGTCCCTGTGCTGAGAATTGTGCACCTTTTGTATAACCACCTCCCAAGGCACCAGACATACTACTAACGACACCACCTAGCTTCAATGATGATTGTAAATTTTGCTGTTGTGTTATTAATATCTTGGTAAATCTTCCAGCACCAGTATTCATTGATCCTAAAGCACTTATCCATCCATCTCTAAGAACCTTAGTTTGCTCTGCCTGTTGAATCTTTTTCTGCAATATTTTGCCTTCAGTTTCCAAAACTCGCTCTCTTAGAGGAATTATAGCTTCTTCAGAGGATCCATTTGCCTCTGCTGTATTAACAATAGCTATTCTTATATTCTTTTCTTTCTCAAGAAGTCCTATTTCCTTCTCCATAGATTCAACAGCCATCATTCTCATATCAGCAGAAGCACCAACACCAATAGCGAAATTATCTGCCAAGGAAACCATCTGCGTGAATAATGAAGTTTGCTTTTCAGCTAATGATAGTTGATACTTGTATTTATCTCCTAATTGGGAAGCAAGATTGACCTTTCTAGTAAAGATACCACTTATTTCCTTCTCAGTATTAGCGATATCAGCCTGTACAACTTTATAAGCTTCTAACTTTTTATCCTCAGCGCTTGTTGCCTCTGCGCTTTTCTTAAGAATTGAGAGTCTCTCGTTAAGTAAACTCATTTCTGTATCCATTTCGGCAGTTATTTTTTTAAATCCCTCTAGCAAATCCTCTTCAACAATTCTTCCTGTCATAGCTGCAACTTCTGATTGTTCTAAAAGACTTCCAGTTATGGCTTCAGTTACAGCCTTTTGCTGCTGAGCTTTTCTTACTACTTCCGCTTCTGCTGTAGTAATTTCTTCGAGTGCGCCCCTTGATTTGGCGAGTTCTAGATTCCATTCTGCTAAGGTCTTACCACCACTTACAAACGATTTTGAAGCATCTTCTCCCTCTTTCCCAACATCTCCTATGCTTTTACTCAATAACTCTATATCGTTTTTAAGAGCATTTATAAATCCATCACTTTTTGCGTCTTCTCCTTTTCCTGCCTGAGCATTAGACAGATCCATAGATAAACGTGCTTTGGACTCCTCCATAGCTGACATTCTTGCTTCGGATGATCCACTATAATTTCTCTTATCGTCGCCGCTAAGATTAAGAGTTGTTACTCTAAACTCTTGAGACTTTTCAAATTCTTGATTTGCCAATGTCAGTCCCTCTTCTGACTCTTTACCTCTTTTTTCAAGTTCTTTTCTTTTTACTGGATCGTTTATTGAATCTTTACCATACTGCCTAGCCTTTTCTATCTCTTCTGCCATTTTCTTTTCTTCAGCTTTTGCAAAGATCATTGAAGTTTGAGTTTTCTCGTATTGTGCTTTGGAATCTTTCTTAAAATCTTTAACGTCTTTTTCATCCTTTTCTCCTGTTTTAACAGCCCTGGCTATTTTAGTAGCTGAATCTTCAAAAAGAGTTACAGCATTATTGAATATATTACCAGCTTCTGTAATTCCGCCAATAGCTGCTCCGATAGCCGCTCCCGCAGGACCGCCGAACATAAAGCCTGTTGCTGCCAGACCTCCTATTTTTAATGCACTTCCCCCTAACCCAGCTCCTGCTGCGCCTCTTTCTGCTCCCCAATCTTTTTTAGCCCTTGCAGATGACTTCATAGATTCCGAAGCTTGCGTTACTCCGTAACCAATTCCGTAAGCCATAAGACCGTTAGCCCCATACGCACCCCTTCCTGCTACTCTGCTAGCATAACCTCCTCCAGCAGCACCTCCTCCAGCAGCACCTATTCCACCTCCTCCCATGCCCATCCCGGCAGCCAAGCCACCAGCTAAACTAACTGCACCTGTTCCAAGCTTCATAGCCATCGCACCTAGTTTGATAGATGCGGCAGCAACGCCAATTGCAACAATAAT
>Ga0209284_10003082_pt1 | contig 21273 bp, 18 predicted proteins | sample FRY03_FD_187211 | JGI IMG/M metagenome (GOLD analysis project Ga0209284, IMG submission 187211) | Freshwater microbial communities from Lake Fryxell liftoff mats and glacier meltwater in Antarctica - FRY-03 (SPAdes) (version 2) | ecosystem: Environmental > Aquatic > Freshwater > Ice > Glacier...
CGCGCTCGGCCGATGGGCGGTTGGGATCGAGCACCGCTTGCAGATTCGCACGCTGGTCGAGGGCGATACCAGAATCAGTGGCCAACTTGAGCGAGCTCGAGCGAATGGCATCGCTCGCATCTTTGGCCAGTGCGGGCAATGTCATCGCAAGGGCGCGCCGAAATGAATCCAAATCGCGCGTGGTCAGCACCGCCATGTCAACGCGGCCATGCACACGATCGCGTCGCCCTGGCGACTTGTATTCGCCGAGCGCAGCAAGTGCGTCCATGCGAATCGACTGCGGCAAATGAACATTGGCCGCGATGTCGGCGATCGCACGCGCGCCGTCCGTGCCAACAGTGACATTGGCGGCGATGGTTCTGCGCGAAAATGCCGCAATATTTGGGTCGATCTCGACCTGACCGATCGGTCTCTCGAACGCGCCGCTGGGAAGTTTCCAACCAATCGCAACATGATTGCCACCTCCGCCTTGAGCGTGAAGCGCCACGAGCAAATATTTCTTCCCTGCCGTCAGCTGAATCGGCGTGGAGACTTGCGCCGGATCATTCTCCCAGGCACTCGCATCGGTATAGCCGTCGACGCGCGCGATTGTTTGAACTGTCTTTGGCGCACCATCTTCTTGAATCGTCAGGACCGAGTGATCATCGCTCGTCAGATAGAACTGGTATGGACCGTCCGCGGGCGCAGTGATGACGCCGCTGAGTCGCTGAAGATAGTTGTCGCCATGACTGGAAAATCCCGTTGCCTCATTGACCTGCGCACTTTCGTCGGGCGGATGGCTGAACGCCTTGCTGCTCTCGAGTGCGAGCGACGATTCCGCGCTCTGTCCCTTCCAAACTTCGCGCTTGAAGAGCAGTGGTTGCGATGGTGTCGAGGCTGCTGTATCCACCCACTTGGCAATTCGTCCGCTCGCCGTGGCGAGTGCTTGAAATTCACTTGCAATGGGAATGTCCCAAATCGCGCGCGCTGCTTCGGTGGCGATGCGCATGTCGGGATCGAAAAGAAATCGTGAAATGGCTGGATCCTTCTGGCGGCGCATCGCAAGCAAGACTCCCAAGCGGACGCTTGCAAACTGATCGGCCGAAAGTTCCTGCAACTTGGCAGAATCCGCGCATCCAGCGAGTGCAATCACCAGCGCATGACGCAGAAACGGATCCTGGTCGGCGTTTTCAAAGAGCGCGGCGGTAATCGGTGCGACTGCATCGGCAAAGATGCCGCGCGCGTGCGGCGCGAGTTGCCCGCATGCCAGAGCGCACGCCGCACGCACCCGCAAGTTTTCGTCGAGCACATGTTCGATCAACTTCGCCGCCGCCGGCAGATATCCAGCGTCGCCAAGCACGCGCGCGGTCTGCACTCGCACCTCAGCTTGTTCGTCATCAAGCATCGAAACAATCGGCGCGAGTGGATCAGGTTGCGTGACGACCGCGCAGCGAATGCCGCTCGCCTGCATTCCCAGCGCCCACAGCGCGTGAATCTGCGCAAGTTGCCGCGTTCGTTCGCTCGCTTCGCCCGACGGTCCAGCCTGTGCAAGCGCAAGCAGTTGATTCGTTGACAGCGATCCCATCGATACCAACGCAAATTGCGCGCCACGGCGCACGCGCAGATCGGCATGTTGCAAGAGCACGATCAACTCGTCAATCGGACGCGATGCAAACCCAGCCGTGAGAATCGCGGCGGTTTGTTTGGTGATGTCCGCATCCCGCGCCGCTGGATTCCATATTGCCAAGATTTTCCCTTTGTCGGTTGAGAACCAGCCGCCACCCCACACGCTCGTGTACATCCGGCCGTCGGGTCCAAACATCACATCGGTCGCGAGGATTCCCTTGGCAAATGATTCGACTTGCGTCACTTTATATCCAGCGCCATCCATCTCGGCGTGCACAGCATTGATGCCGCTGTGAGTCTCGCTGCCTAAAAAGTCGCAGAGATAAAATCGTCGATCCCATCGCGGCGGCATGCCAGTTCCCGGCGTGTAAGCAAGTCCCGATGGACCGCTGCCAACATGCGCCAGCGGAGGCAATGTCCACGCGGGATACTCACGCTCGCACTTGGTGCGCAGATGCCAAATGCCCTCTTGATTCCACGGCCCGCGCTGATTCGATCCCTCGAGCGTTTGATAGTTCATATCCCAACCCGTTTCGCCTTGCGCCATGAGATAAACGAATCGCGCGCGGTCGCCACCATCGGAGTTGTTGTCGCCAGTAAAGAGATCGCCGTATTCATTGAACGCCAACTCTTGCGGATTGCGCAGACCGCTGGCGAATACTTCAAGCTGAGTGCCATCAGGACGGCAGCGAAAAACAGCGCCAGACTTTGGATCGGCCAACACACTTCCTTCACGCGTCGTGACTCGATAGCCACGATCGCCGATCGACCAATACAGTCGTCCGTCCATGCCAATGACCAATCCATGCATGTCATGACCACGCAGTGCAGTGCGCACGCCAAATCCACCAAACATCGAGTCGGTCGCATCGGCCTTGCCATCATGATTCGTATCGCGCAATCTCCAAAGATTTGGAATGCAGGTGTAATACACATCGTCGCCGTCGACGAGAACGCCAGCGCCAGTTCCATCGAGCGGGTCGCGAAAGTCGCGCGAAAAATTGCTCACGCGATCGCCGAATCCGTCGCCGTCGCCATCTTCGACCAGACGAATGCGATCTGCAAACGCCGTGTAATACGACATCGCGCCTTGTCGCTTGTCTTTCCACTTTTCCATGTAACGCAGGCGATCATCCACTGACTGCGCGGTGAGATCATCCATCAACCAGAACGCGCTCGAACGATTGTCCTCGATGCCGCGTTCTTGGCGCGCACTTTCAGCGATGAAGACTCGTCCACGGGCATCGATATCAAATGCCACTGGATCGACCACGAGTGGCTCTTGCGCAAAGATTTCCATCTTGAACTCACTTGGAATTTCAATGGGATCGACTGCGGGTAATGGCGCGACCTTCGGACTGGCGTTCGCATCGCCAGCAGTTTGCACGGCGTTTGGCGGCGGCAAGAATCGAACGCTTGCTCGAGCGATGAAGACACACATGAGTGACGCCAATATGGCATTGAGCATCGCATCAGAATAGACGGCATATCCAACTCGTTGACGCTGCGCGATCATGCGCGCGCTGCGATCTGAACGACTATTGTGCGCGGATGAACGCCGAAGAGCTCAAGCGAATTCGCAGTGAAGTCGCGCAGGCTGGAGAAAAGATTCAACCGCTCTTGTTGCCACACGAATCGCTCGCTCGGCGCAATGCATTCGCGCACATATGGCTTGGCATTCGCACAATTTTTAGCGAGCATTGGCGGGATGGCGGCAGAGTCGATGAAGTCAGTCATTTCATCGATTGGATCGGCAAAAACCCCAACGCGGATTATGAGTCGTTCGGCGGTCAGGTGACGCCGTGCCCACCACACGCCAAAGCAGCTGGCCAACGGGGACTCTTTGACACCACCGACGATCAATAGTGAATACTTCGCGAATTTGTTTTGCAATCAGCCCCCTTCGTGACATACTGCGCCTGTGAAGAAATCTATCTCGATCGTTGTGTCATCGGCTGTTGTAATTGCCGCGGCATGCTTGGCTTGGTCCCCATCATCCCCGACCACCTTAGGCGGCGGGGCGAACGATCAGGTTCAACCCAAAGTCGCCCCGACAACCGACGGCGGTTTCTGCATGTCGTGGTTCGACAATGCCACCGGTGGCTATGACGTTCGCGTCAATCGATTCAATGGATCCGGCGCACCGATGTGGGGATCCAACGGAGTCTTGGTCGCTGATCGCAGCTATTCCTCGACAGTCGATTATGGTTCGTGGGTTTGTACTGGAAACAAATTTGCCGTTGCATACAACGATGATCGGCTCGGCGGAGATCGCATCAGCGTCTCGCTCTTGAGCGAAGCGGGCGCCATCGAGTGGACAACCACCATCGATCCACTTGGCGCATTCGTCGCCAATCCAAAGGTCTGCCAGGATCCGCTTGATGGATTTATTTATGCGGCGTGGTATCAAGGCACAAACGGCAGAGTGCAGAAATTCGATCCAGCAACTGGTGTTGCGCAGTGGGCAACCGCTGTCGTCATCGCCGACGCAACAGCGCAGACAACTCCAGCCGATCTTTGGCCAGCCGCGGATTCATCCGGTGGTGTCATGGTTTCGGCTGTGCGCCAAGTTGGTTTCACTGGTGCAAAGACTCTCAAGGCATTTCGCGTCTCATCGGCTGGTGTTCTTGGATGGACCGCTGGCAGTACCGCGCCGTCCGTTGTCTTCTCAACTGGGTCTCTGCAAATTGGTAATTTCCCAAACTGCCAGTCAATCCCTGGAGTCGGCTATGTTTTCTGTTGGTACACATCGAGTCCACTGCAGTGCTGGGTGCAGGTGTTGAGCCCAACCGGTGTCGCACGATTCGCGGCCACGACGGGTTCCGCAGTGACGGCGACCACTACTCTCAATCGGGTTAATCCAGCATTCGCCGCGGATGGACCAAGCGATCGTGTCTATGTGGTCTTCCCTGAAAATGTTCCAAACTCATCGACTTACACGGTCGCTGCGCAGTCATTTGCGTTGAGTGGAACGGGCACTCGTCTGTGGGGTGAGTCTGCGAAGAACCTCATGCCAACGGCAACGCTTTACTCAGCCGACTTCACCGCTGTCCGCTGTCATGGTGGAGCGACATTTGCTTGGCAGGCGTCAACCGCATTTGGTCAAGATTCGCTCTATGCGCGCAGACTCAACGACAACGGTTCTGATGCATGGACCAGCGGAACTGTCTTGGTGGATACCGCGACCGACAAGGGAAAGATGGTTTCGTATCGACAAGCAAACGCAGCCGTCTTCGTTTGGTCAGATGGCGCGACCGGCAACACCGACATCAAAGGCCAGAGTGTTGGCAACGATGGAACAGTTGGAGCCAATCCAGCAATGCCAGGTGATATCAACTCGGATGGTGTCGTCAATGGACAGGACTTGGCCGCACTGCTCGCCGCTTGGGGTTCAGCCGCCGGCGGCGCAGCGGATACGAATCAGGATGGCATAGTTGACGGAGTCGATCTCGCAACAGTGCTTGCGAATTGGACTTGAGACCGCAAACGAGTTTGCGATTCACTTCAGTTGGTGCGGTTGACGCGATACCACTTGACGGTGTTGGCGAGTCCGTCGTCGAAGTTGACTGCGGCGAATCACCCCTTCGCCTGCGCGCACGCCCCAATGATATTGCGCCGAATCTGCGTAAAATATTGCGCCTTCATTTTCGCAAAGACGAATCCCGCATATCCATCGAGAATGCCGAGTTTCCAAATCCACGAATAGAAAAAGTACGCCGGCGCGAGCCACCAGCGTGTCAGGTTGGCATACTTGCGTTGCTGAATTGGGGTCAATTGATCCAGTGGGTTGGGTGGATTGCGCATCAATGTCAAGTATCGCTGCGTTTCCCATGCCGCATATTCCCGATGCCGAGCGATGTATGCGTCGAGACCTTTGAAATCTTGATGATCGACGAGCGTCTCGAGTTGTCCAACCGAACCGTCGAGAATCGGATGCTCATGCACTTCCATATCAAGACCGCTCCAATGCTCTTCATCGATTCGCTCATAGAGGCCGCTTCCCACTCGAAAGAGCGGCAGCTTGATTTGCGGCACACCATGTCGCAACTTTTTTCCAAGAAAATAATTCCAGTACACCACGCGGAATCCGACATGAGCAGTGGTGGGCAGGGTTCGTGCCAATTCATCGACAAACGATGGAGGCACATACTCATCAGCATCGAGAAAAAACACCCACGGTGTGGTCGGAGGATGATTCATCAGCAACCAATTTCGCTTCTTGGGAAATTTTCCATTCCAGACAAATGAGACAAACTCGCAACCGTGCTCGATGGCAATCTCGCGTGTCCGATCGGTGCTCCCCGAATCAATCACAACAACTTTGGCGAATCGCTTCAGAAGCGCAAGGCAGCGCGGCAGATTCCGCTCCTCATTCTTGACTGGAATGATGACCGTGATCGGCAATTGCATCGTCGTATTCATGTTTCGTGCGCATATTATCAGGCAGGCACGCAATGTCACTTGATATTGATGAGTGATCGTGCCGATGAAGCGAGACAGAAATGAGTGAGCCCGCAACGCATTCTCTGGCAGACACCGCGTCGAACTCATCGCGCGGCCAATCACCATATGGCTTTGGCGAAAAATTTCGTCGAATGCTGTGGAGTGTGGTGCAATCCACACTCTTCGCTTGGAGCTTTCATAATTGGTACCGCTTTCGCCGATTCCTCGTGCGGGCTTTCGGCGGTCGCATCGCGCACTCCGCGCGCATCCGGCGCACGGTACGCATCGAGATTCCGTGGAATCTCACAGTTGGCGACGAATCATCAATCGGCGATCGCGCGATTCTCTATTGCCTCGGGCCAGTGGCAATCGGTCATCGCGTGACCATTTCGCAAGGTGCTCATCTCTGCGCAGGAACCCACGATTATCGTGATCGTCGGATGACCTTGCGTCGGTCGAGCATTGTGATCGGCGATGATGTTTGGATCGCAGCGGACGCGTTCGTCGGTCCCGATATCACCATTGGCGATGGCGCCATCCTAGGTGCGCGCGGCGTGGCGATGAACAACCTCGAGCCGTGGACGATCTATCACGGAAATCCAGCTGTTGCCGTGAAGCCACGACCGCCAATGCGCGATTGACCGCGGGCACATCGATCACGCCGCGAACTTCCATCGGCATTCCATTGGAAGCACTTCTTATAGGATCGCACCGTGCACTCGATTGCTCTTCACAACACACTCACTCGTCAGACTGAGCCATTCGTGCCAATCGACACACTCGGTCGCACGGTCACTTTTTATTCCTGCGGTCCGACGGTGTATGACGACGCGCATGTCGGCAACTTTCGATCGTTTCTCAACGCCGATGTGCTGCGGCGCACACTCGAGCTCATTGGATACACCGTTGTTCATGTGATGAACATCACCGATGTCGGTCACATGACCGATGATGATCAAGCGGACGGCGGCGGCGAGGACAAGATGGCGGTCGCTGGTCGACGCATCGCGGAAGCCAAGAAAGCGGGGCGTTTTCCAGATGGCGCCGACATCGATGCGCGTGATCCGCTTGCTATCGCAGATTTTTATGCAAACCGATTCATCGAAGATGCGCGAACGCTTGGCTTGAAAGTCGCCCAGGAATTTGCCACAAATCCAAAGTTAATGCCACGACCAACGCAGTGCATCGCACAAATGGTCGCGCTGGTTGAGCGACTCATCGCGCGCAAACACGCCTATGTTGCGGGCGACGGCGTCGTTTATTTCGATGTGCGCTCGTTCCCTGCATATGGCAAACTCTCTGGCAACACGATCGACGCACTGCGCGAAGGCGCGGGCGAACGCGTCTCGGCCGCGAATCAGTCGTTCAAACGACACCCCGCCGACTTCATGCTCTGGAAGCCCGATGCCGCGCATGTGATGAAGTGGGATTCGCCATGGGGAGCCGGCTATCCAGGATGGCATCTCGAATGCAGCGCGATGGCGGCATCATCCCTCGGCGAGGAAATTGATCTGCACTCTGGCGGCGAAGACAATATTTTTCCACACCACGAATGCGAGATCGCACAGAGTTGCTGCGGATATGGCCACGCGTCATTCGCGCGTGTTTGGTTTCACACGCGACACCTCGTGGTCGAAGGCGAAAAGATGTCCAAGTCGAAGGGCAATTTTTTCACCGTGCGCGATGTAATGGCGCGCGGAATCACTCCCGCCGCACTGCGACTTGAATTGACGCGGATGCATTACCGAACGAATGCAAACTTCACTTGGCAGGGGTTGAAGGATTGCCAGCGGCAGATTGATCGCTGGGTGCGATCGCGCACAGCTTTGCAGGCACAATTGCACACCAAAGCGCCCAACGCGAGCGCACCAGCCGGTCCATTTGGAAAGGCCCTTGTTCACTTCACCGATGCATTATGCGACGACCTCAATATCGCCCGCGCACTCGCTGCGATCAACACAGCGGTCAACGAAGCGTCAGAGGGTGTTGCCGACGCACATTGTCCGCATCAGGAATTGCACGCACTCGAGCGGATGAATCAAGTATTAGGTGTCTTTGAGCGGAATGAATCGGCGTCACGGTCATCGAGTGCCGATGCCGACGATGGATTGACAGCCAAAGTGACTGCGCTCATCACACAGCGCACCGCAGCGCGTGCCGCCAAGGATTGGGCGGCGAGCGATCGTGTGCGCGATGACCTCGCGGGGCTAGGCGTGCAAATCAAAGATGGTCCGCAAGGAACAACATGGACTCGTTCGTAATCGGACCCGCATCGTCATGACAGATCAATCGCGATCAACTCATCGACCGGTGTTCGGCCTGATCGGTTCGATCGGTGCTGGGAAGTCGCTGGTCGCGCAGATGCTCGCCGAAAGCGGATGCGTTGTGAGTGATTCTGATGCGCTCGCTCGCCTCGCCCTTGACGACAGCGCCGTGCGGGACGAACTGATCCGATGGTGGGGTTCATCTATTCTTGATGCGGCTGGAAAAATCGATCGTCGCCGTGTCGCAGCGATTGTCTTTCCATCTCTCGATGCAATTTCCACCACTCGCATCACCGCCGACCGCGAGCGCATGCGCCTGGAGGGCTTGGTGCATCCATGGATTCACGCTCGCCGCCGCGAACTCTTCGCACACGCGCCCACCGGGACCAAAGCGCTGGTCATCGACGCTCCACTCTTGATCGAATCGAATATGCAAGGCGAATGCGATGCAATCGTGCTTGTTGATGCGCCGATTTCGACTCGTTTAGATCGTGTTATGACAAATCGGGGCTGGTCTGAGGCCGAATTGACCCGCCGAGAAAATTCTCAAATGCCACTTGACTTGAAGAGGAAATTCGCCCATCATATTCTCATCAACGACGGGAGTACCGAGTCGTTGCGGGCGCAAGTCGCCCGGATTCTCGAACTCATCCTTGCGCAATATGAAGGTCAATAGAGGGCGTATCCTCTCGTATCGTTTCTTCAGCCCGCGGGATGAGTCTTTGAGGAATGCTTGGAAGACGGCCAGAGAAATGGCTAGAGAAAATCGATCATCTTCATTTGACCGACTCAGCATTTCTATTTGAACGCACCGAACGATTCACCGCATCATCCGCATCATCCGCATCATCCGCATCATCCGAATCATCCGAATCATCCGAATCATCCGCATCAACCTTGCCAATTGGAACTTAACAAATGAATGAGACTCAATCACCATCACCTGGAGTTTTTCACCAGCAGAACAACAAAGATAACTATCAGCAGAAGGGCCGTCGTCGACGCCGACGCGGTGGTGGTGGCGGCGGCGGTGGCGGTGGCGGCTTTCACGGAGGCTCCCAGCCCGCAATCAACCTAACACCCGGCTGCTTCCCAACCGACGAGGTTCTGGAAGCCGACTTGGCCGAGCTCGAAGTCTCACTCAAAGAACGCAAGAAGCCATCGAAGAAGGGCGAAGTTACTTTCGAAGCGCTTCACAAGATGACGACCGAAGAACTGCTCAAAGAAGCCAAGAAAGTTGGATTGGAAGACAAGTCGGGCCTGCCGAATCATCGTCTGGTCTTTGAAATTCTCCGAGCTCGCGCCCTTGAAGACGGGCTAATGTTGGCCGAAGGTTCGCTCGACATCATGCCTGAAGGCTTTGGATTTCTGCGCAGTTCCGACTATTCCTATCTTGCATGTGAAGACGATGTCTATATCAGCGCAAGCCATATCCGAAAACTAGGATTGCGCCGCGGCCAAACCGTCCGCGGACTCATTCGTGCGCCTAAGGAACCAGAATTGTTCTTCGCCATGATGCGCATCGACAGCGTCAACGGCTGCGATCCGGCCACCGTGCATTCGCTGCCAGTTTTTGAAAATCTCACGCCGCTTCATCCCAATGTGCGCATTCATCTTGAGATGCTCAACCAGCCAACGCGCATCGAGCCACGAGTCATCGACATGGTGACTCCGTTTGGATTTGGTCAGCGCGGTTTGATCGTCGCGCCGCCGCGCACTGGAAAAACAGTCATTCTGCAACAGATCGCCAATGCGATCGCGACCAATCATCCCGATGTGCACACGATCGTGCTCTTGATCGATGAGCGTCCCGAGGAAGTGACGGATTTCAAGCGCAACACACCAACGCGCGTTGAAGTGGTCGCGAGCACTTTCGACGAAGAAGCGTCGCGTCATATTCAGGTCGCCGAAATGGTCATCGAGAAAGCCAGGCGCATGGTTGAATGCGGCGAGCATGTCGTCATTCTTCTCGACTCCATCACGCGACTCGCTCGTGGATACAACAATGCCATGCCGAATTCTGGCAAGATTGGATCGGGTGGAGTTGATACTTCCGCGCTGATCAAGCCCAAGAAATTTTTCGGAAGTGCCCGCAATATCGAAGGCGGCGGATCGCTGACCATCATCGCCACGGCGCTCGTCGACACTGGCAGCCGCGCCGACGAAGTCATCTTTGAGGAATTCAAGGGAACCGGCAACGCAGAATTGCATCTCGACCGAAAACTGGTTGAAAAACGCATCTATCCGGCGATCAATGTCGGCGCGTCCGGCACACGACGCGAGGAATTGCTTCTCGATCCAAAGGAACTCGAACTCATCATTCGCTTGCGTAAGGTGGTCTCAGACATGAATGTCGTCGAGGCGATGGAATTGCTGCGCAGTCGCGTTTCCAAGACCAAGTCCAATGCGGAATTCTTGATGACGATGAGCATGGGTTGAAGCATCGCTCTGCGTTAGCATGCGTATAGATTGTGGGCATTGCCAATGCGTGGCGGCTCACAACCGACGGAATCACTATGCAAACGAGACCTTTTCAACAGATGATGTTCGCCCGACCTCGCCGCGGATTCACGATCGTTGAACTCATTGTCGTGATCGCGATCATCGCTCTGCTGATCGCACTTCTTTTGCCAGCGCTGAAGATCGCCAAAGCCAACAGTCAGTGGGCCACAAGCCAGAGCAACCTACGGCAGATCGCGACATTGATGCAGGGCTACACATCCGACAATCGTGACCGCGTGCTTCCCAGTGCATTCGATCATCGTGCGCCGCTTCAATTCAAAGGCCCAATGCGAGCCAAGATGACATCGACACCAGGAAGTTTGCCGACATTAGCGCCGCCGATTGGAACGCCGCTTGTGGGCACATGGGCTGATATTCTGTGGACAACCGCAAATCTTGGCACGCTGGCGATGCCGGAAATGTCTGGCGGCGACCTCGTGCCGGACACATCTGGTTTTTATAATTATCGATTCGATTCACCCGATCGTCTTGCTTACACCGCCCACCCGAACTATTCCGGCAACATCCTGCGTTCGACGACGGCGATGAAGAAGCCCATTTCGATTGACCCGACGAGCGAAGCGCTCCCGTGGGGAAATGGAGCGTCGGAGCGGGAAATAGATCATCCTGGATATTTCGCCGCAAATAATTTTTTCACTTCCGCGCCGTGGCTTGGTGCAGGAGCAACCGGAATTCCAGCGGCCGGTCAAATGGAACGCTTCGTGCCGTCTGGTCAAATTCTCTTTCCTTCGGCGGCCGTCTATCTCGTGGACAGTCGTGCGGGCGAGACCATTGAACCTGTCCCGATGCCGTGGGCGGCAGCGGATACGAACCTGTGCGAGATTGACTTCCGCTATCCAGGCGAGACCTGCCTTTTCCTCTGTATGGATGGACATGTGCAGACCGAACCCAAGTGGGAAAAGATCGAAGACCTTCAGGGTGGCTATTTCACAAGCCCCGCGAGTCCTCCGCCACCTGGTGCAAATGACCCAGACCCACGCGGATTAAAGATTTCGAACCTCGATAGGGCCGATAACCCAGGTCCGTAGCGGCAAACAGACGACTCGCTCGTCGACTCTGCATTGGCTCATGCATGTGCTCATACGCCGCCTCATGCGCCGCCTCATGCGCCGCATCGGTCAAATACTTCACCATCTTTTTGGAATTGATCTCGCTAGCTACTTGTTGCTTGCGAATTTGTCGATACACTTACCCTCCCGCCGCCCGAGAGGGCGGTTTTTCATCTCGGGAACGCCACCGTAGCTCAGTGGTAGAGCACACCCTTGGTAAGGGTGAGGTCGAGGGTTCAATCCCCTTCGGTGGCTTCCGTAGGCACTCGTGTTGGGTGTCTGCTTCAGTACTCACTTCAGCGCATCAACGGAGCAAATCGCAATGGCTAAGGAAAATTTTAATCGCACCAAGCCCCATGTAAATGTGGGAACAATCGGACACATTGATCACGGCAAGACGACGCTGACTGCGGCGATCACGGCGGTTCAATCCGCACGTGGTTTCTGCAAGCCAGTGAGTTACGACCAAGTCGCCAAGGCATCTGAGAGCGAAGGTCGCCGAGATCCAACGAAAATCGTGACGATTGCAACATCGCATGTTGAGTACGAAACCGCTGCTCGTCATTACGCGCATGTCGACTGCCCAGGCCATGCCGATTATGTCAAGAACATGATCACTGGAGCCGCGCAGATGGACGGCGCGATTCTCGTAGTTTCCGCATACGACGGCGTCATGCCGCAGACTCGCGAGCATGTCTTGTTGGCTCGTCAGGTCGGCGTACCGCGCATCGTGGTCTTCCTGAACAAGGTTGACACCGTCGAAGATGCCGAACTCATCGATCTCGTCGAGGAAGAAGTCCGCGATCTGCTGAAGAAGTACGACTTCCCAGCTGCGGAGATTCCAATTGTTCGTGGCGCCGCATTCCCAGCTCTGATGAATCCCAAGGATCCAGAAAAGTCGAAATGCATCGGCGATTTGATGGACGCAATCGATTCATACATCCCAGAGCCAGTCCGCGAGATTGACAAGCCGTTCCTCATGTCGATCGAAGATGTTTTCTCGATCAAGGGTCGTGGAACAGTCGCGACAGGTCGTATCGAGCGCGGCAAGATCAAGGTCGGCGAAGAAGTCGAAGTAGTTGGATTGCGCCCAGATGTAATCAAGACCACTGTCACTGGAGTCGAAATGTTCCAGAAGACTCTCGATTCGGGAATGGCCGGCGATAATGTCGGTTGTCTCTTGCGTGGCGTTGAAAAGGACCAGATCGAGCGCGGTCAGGTGCTTTGCAAGCCAGGGACGATCAAGCCACACACCGAATTCGAAGCGCAGGTCTATGTTCTGACCAAGGAAGAAGGCGGACGACATTCGCCGTTCTTCTCCGGATACAAGCCGCAATTTTACTTCCGCACGACTGACATCACTGGCAAGCTCGAGCTCATCGGCGCCGAAATGTGCATGCCCGGCGACAATGTCAAACTCAAGGTCGACCTTGAAGGCAAAGGCGTTGCCATGGAAGAAGGCGTTCGCTTCGCAGTTCGCGAAGGCGGAAAGACGGTCGGTTCGGGAGTCGTCAGCAAGATCGTGAAGTAAAAAATGGCGAAGAAGAGTCTTGACCGTGAATATGTGTGGTTGCAGTGCACCGAAACGGGTGATCTGAACTATCGAACCGAAATCCGCGTAAAAGGCGGCATTTTGGAGAAAGTGAAGCTTGGCTTCAAGAAGTTCAGCCCCCGACTTCGTCGGCACACTCTGCACAAGATCAAACGGAAATAACCCTTGGAAAGAAACCTAGGATTGTTTCCGCAGAGACGCCGATAGCTCAGCTGGTAGAGCAGCGGATTCCAAATCCGCAGGTCGTGGGTTCGATCCCCTCTCGGCGTGTTTGCTCTGTTTGTCGGAGGCTTGTCGGAAGTGACTTTTCGTCGTGTTGAATCGTGTCGCCTCGCTTCATTCTGAACTAGTCATCGAACCATTCATTGGAAATACTCAGACATGTATAAACTCGGACAAGGCTATTGGACTCGTGTAATTTCGGCGACAGCTGGTGGAGTGCTCGCTCTGATCGGCGGTTGGTGGTTGCATGACATCTTCCAGACGGTCGACTGGGGAATCAACCCGATCTATCTCTCGTGGGCCGTCGGCGGACTTTTCGTCGCGATCTGTTGCCCGTTCGTTTACATATTGACAGCGCGCAATGTGAACACGGTCGACTTTCTCGTCGCCACGGAATCGGAAATGAAGAAGGTCAGTTGGCCAACTCGCCGCGAGGTGACTGGCTCGACGATCATCGTCATTTTCATGAGTTTCGTGATTTCGATGTTCTGTTTCGTCTTTGACCAAGCATTCTTTTTCCTCTTCGTGCAATTGCGCGTCTTGGAGCCAGGTACCTGACATGAACTTTTCCGAAGAACACGATCCATCCGATTCAGCTGATTCAAACTCTGAGCACGAAGCTGCAAAGCCGACGAAGGTGAAGGCCAAAGCCAAGCGCAAGCCCAAGGGCGAAGTTGTTGTTGCTGAACCCGCTGCACCCCGCAATCTGCGCGCAGTTCGATCGGGCGAGGCGCGTCCGACGACTTCCGTGCGCAGCATGGGTGTCGAAACAACCCGCATCTCGATTCCAGCGGAGCCTCGTGAGATGGAGCAAGTTCCCGAGGGTGAATTGCCAATGTTCCGCGAAGGAATGGATTGGTTTGTGTTGCGCGTTGCAAGCAACAAGGAAGATTCTGTGCGCTCAACGCTGCTGCGAAAAGTGCAGATCGAAGGCATGGAATCGCTCGTGGGACGCATCATGGTTCCAACCGAAAAGGTGAAGGTGCTTGGCAAGCAAGGCAAGCAGACTGTCACCGAAACCAAGCTTTATCCCGGATATGTCTTTGTCGAAATGCGCCTCGAACCAGATGGTCGCATTCCGCAGGATGTGTTTTTTCTCATCAAGGAAACCACTGGCGTCGGCGATTTTGTTGGAACCGCTGGTCGGCCAACTCCGATGTCAGTCGTTGAAGTTGAGAAGATGCTCTTTGACTCGAAGCCTGCACAGGAAGCTCCGCAGCTCAAGATGGATCTTCACAAGGGCGACAATGTCACGATCAAGGAAGGCGCCTTCCAAGGTTACGAAGGCACGATCGACGAAGTGTTTCCGGACAAGGGCCAGGTCCGGGTGCTCGTCACGATCTTCGGTCGGCAAGCACCGATCGATATGGAGTATTGGTTCGTTCAGCGCGCGGAGAAGTGACGCGCGTTGGTGTCGGTTGTCCGGATTTGTTGGAATGGTTTGGTTGGAAGTTTCGGAAAGTTTTCGGCACACTACTGAGACTGAGCAGAGGCACCATCATGCACAACAAGAATTGGCTCAATGCATTCTCGTCTATGTTCGGCTTCGCTGTGATGACCGCCGCGATTCTGACATCGTTGTCCGTCGGCGGTTGCGTCGCTGCAATGACATATCCTGAATATCCAGGGTCGCCCAAGGCAGACCCAAGCATGCAGCCGATGCCAAACTTGATGGCGGACGGACTGAAGTTTGCGCACGCGCGTCTCGCGCCCGGAACCGAATTGATTTACAACCTTCCTCCGATGACACCGTTGCAGGTGTGGAGAAATGTTGGCAAGCGATTGGATGTTGGTCGACCGATGAAGCCAGGTGACACGCTCGTGTGGTCGGTCAAGCAGGTGCGACTTACTGGTGCTCGCGCGGAAGTTGATGTGGTCTATCCAACCGAGGGGATATATCAACTCGCGACGGTTCATTTCGTCGGATCAACTGCACAACCTTTCTTGCCCGGAATGCTGCAACTCTGGCTTGTTCCAGTCGATGCGCCAGTGTGCAATACGCCGCAGGCTGTGCAAGATCAGCCCAAGCCAATCCCATAAGAAGCGTGGTGTTGGAATGAGCGTCAAGACGCAAAAAATTCGGCAGACCAAGACGCTCCTTCCGCGTGAAGCGTTGCGCGAGGTTGATCGGCGTGTGGCAATTCGCGAATCAGCGGCGCTGGTCTTGGGCAGTCCGTCGATCACGCAGGCGAATGCCGCGAATGCTGTGAATGCTGTGGATCAGCCCGTTGGTGTTCTTGATCGAACATTGCCTGCGCGGGTTACGGCGCGTGCCGTGTTGGCGAGCGAATTTTCCGCGGTGCGCGAAGGCATCGCCATCGCAGCGAACGATCAACTCGAGATCGCAGTGCGGCTCGGTGGAGTGCATCGCGCTCGGCGTGGGCTCAAGAGATTGCAAGCGCTGCGCGATCTCTTGCAATCTGGATTTGTGCAAGGTCGCAACCGTGCGCAAGTGAGCATTCGCCGTGCGAAAGAGAGTCTTGCGGAGGCGCGACAACGCGATGCGCTTGCGTCGCTGCTTGAGGAACTGTGCGCTTTGCGAGGTCAACCGTTGACGACACCGCCGGTTGGAAGTTCGCAGTCGTCGCACCTCGCGCCATCCGCGCCGAGCATTGCGCAGGCGCTCGACGCGACGATGCTTGCGGAACGATCGATGTGTCTGTGTTCGGGTGCGTCACTGGATTGGCACGAGCTGACGGCTCAATTCTCATCGACATGGCGCGCGGCGCGCGTTCTAGCGCTGCGCCCGTGGCTGGGACTTGGCGAGACGGATTTGCACGATGCGCGCAAGAAGTTTCAGAGAATCGCTGACCAGATGGCCGTCATGGAAGGATGCATCACGGCACAGCGATATTCGGCGCGCCGTCGATTGCGAACAGCCGCAGAAAATTTAGGTCGCGCGCGAGACCTCGCTCTGTTAGCTGACAAGATCGAAGGTACGACGGCCGAGGGCCGAGCCTTGGCCAAGCGCGCTCTTGCGCTGCGTGCCAAGGCCGTTCGTCGCGCGCGCGAGCAATCTCGTCTGGCGTTGAACGAAACTCCATCGAGCATGTTGCGTGCGATGCGTCGCCGTATCGCGCGGCGTTGATCGCCGCATGTCGCCGCATGTCGCCGCATGTCGCCGCATGTCGCCCGCTTGCGGTTAGGCTTTGAGCATGGCAACTCCAACGACGGCGATCACGCCAACGCGCGCAGAAAATTATTCCGAGTGGTATCAACAAGTCGTGCGCGCTGGCGATCTTGCGGAAAATTCGGCCGTGCGAGGCTGCATGGTCATCAAGCCGTGGGGATATGCGATCTGGGAAAATATGCAGCGCGTTCTCGATGGCATGTTCAAGGACACTGGCCATAGCAACGCATATTTCCCACTCTTCATTCCACTGTCGTTCTTGGAAAAGGAGGCGGCACATGTCGATGGATTTGCCAAAGAGTGCGCGGTGGTCACGCATCATCGGCTTGAGATGGGGCCGAATGGCAAACTGATTCCAGCTGGCGAATTGGACGAGCCGCTGGTCGTTCGTCCAACTTCGGAAACGATCATCGGCGCAACATATGCCAAGTGGGTTCAGAGTTATCGAGATTTACCGCTGCTGATCAACCAGTGGGCGAATGTCGTGCGCTGGGAAATGCGACCGCGATTGTTCTTGCGCACGACGGAGTTTCTCTGGCAGGAAGGTCACACGGCGCACGCCACACGCGATGAAGCGGTCGAGGAGACGATGAAGATGCTCGATGTTTACGCGAATTTCGCGCAGAACTGGATGGCGATGCCAGTGCTCAAGGGTCGCAAGACCGATGGCGAACGATTTCCAGGCGCAGTCGACACATATTGCATCGAGTCCATGATGCAAGATCGCCGAGCGTTGCAAGCAGGCACGAGTCATTTTCTTGGACAGAACTTTGCCAAGGCGAGTGAGATTCAATTTCTCGCCGCCAATGGCGAGCGTCAATTTGCGTGGACGACTTCATGGGGCGTGAGCACACGATTGGTCGGTGCTATGGTCATGACTCACTCGGACGATGATGGATTGATCCTTCCGCCGAAGTTGGCTCCGTCGCATGTGGTCATCATTCCAGTCGTGCACAAGCCAGAAGATGCGGCGGCGATTCAAGCGTGGACGCGCTCGTTGGCGGCCGACCTTCGCAAGCAATCGTTCGATGGTCGCCCTGTGCAGGTTCATCTCGACGAGCGTGATATGCGCGGCGGCGACAAGGCGTGGAACTGGATCAAGAAGGGTGTGCCGGTGCGCGTTGAAGTTGGACCGCGTGACATGGCGGCCGAGAGTGTCTTCATGGCACGGCGCGATAGGCCGCACAAGGAAAAGAGCGCCGTCAAGCGTGGCGATTTCATTGCGGGAATATCCGCGCTCTTGCAGGAGATTCAAGATGGAATGCTCAAGCGTGCGCAGGATTTTCAGATCGCCAACACTACGGTGATCGACGATGCGAAGGAGTTCGAGGCATACTTCACTGCGCCGACCGTCGCCGAGAATCAACCAACGCCCATTCATGGCGGCTTTGCACTTGCACACTTCTGCGGCGATCCAAAGGTTGAGGCGCAGATCAAGGACAGACTCGGCGTGACGATTCGCTGCATCCCGCTCGGTGAGGCGGAGGAGTCTGGCAAGTGTGTTATTACTGGTCAACCGAGCTCTCGGCGGGTTGTTTGGGCAAAGGCGTACTAGTTTCCACGAGGAATGTGGCGAAAATCTGCGATTTAAATCTGCGATTTTTAAGCGATTTGTTTTGACTATGCGCTTTTTGGGTACACAATAAAGTGCGTCAGTTGTTCGACACAGGTTGAGAGAAAAGGGACTGAAAAATGCTGTATAGAAATTGTGTGTTGGTCGTTGCATTGGCTGCTTCATCACTGTTGTCAGCCTCCGCCTCTGCAGATTTCATCAATCCGCTTGTGCCACCGTGGCGTGGAAGTGCGACATCTGATTTTTATGGGTGGGAGAATTTCACCAGCGCGTTTGGTGGCCCCAACATGACAAACTATGCAGGGAGTGAATCCGCCGCCGCCCTCTTCAACTATGGATCAGGCGCATTTATCACAAGCACTGGAAATCTCTACGGCGCAGGTGGTCCGCTCTCGGTGTCCATTTATGCGGGATTGACCGCACCGGTGACCGAAGTGATCATGAATCTTGCCACGGTGGGAACGATGATCAACCTCGGTTCAGTGAAGTTGGTTCTTGGAGACAACGCTGGCAATAGTTTGACGGCGTCACCGTCGTTCACAGAGCTGCGCTCGGATAGTGCAGCGCCGGGTGGTCAGGGCCAGATTCAAACTCGATCTTTCCGATGGATTCTGCAGGGCTTGCCATTCGCTGCGACGCGCTTTGAGATGAATTTCAACAGCCAAGGTGCGAACATGAGTCTTGATACGGCGAGCGTTGATATTCACTACACGCCAGCTCCTGGAGCTCTGGTCGTTCTAGCGGCAGCGGGTCTTGTAGGGATTCGTCCCCGTCGCCGCACGCAATGACGATTGCATTTGTGAATCTGTGAACTACTCTCACGCGTGGAGGTCGGCGCGTGGAAATTACTCTTCTCTTTTGTTTGTTGGCGGGGCTCGTTCTGCTGGGTGTTCTAGTTTGGACACGCAGTGGTTCATCCAAGACAGCACCCACTGACTTTACGCCGATCTCAGGAGAATTGGCAAAATTTGGCGAACGGCTGAACGCATTTGGATTGCGCGTGGATCAGTCCGACGCGACCATTCGCAAGGATGGACATGAACGCGATGAACGGCAACGCCGTGAAACGGCCGACGCATTGCAGCGCGCCGCGAATTCTCAGCGCGAGGGTCTCGATGGATTCTCAACTCGATTGACCGTCTTGGCGCAGTCGTTTGATTTTCGAAGCGCCGAGAGCGCCGCTGCGCAGGAGCAGCGGTTTCTCGTTCTTCGCAAGGAGGTCTCAGACCAACTCGTCGGACTTCGCGCAGAAAACCAGACCAAGCTCACTGAGATTCAAGGAGTGGTCAACGAGCAATTGCAGAAGTCGCTTGAAACTCGACTCGGCGCCGCCTTTGAGGAAGTGAACAAGCGGCTGCTGGAAGTTCATCAAGGTCTCGGTGAAATGCAGCGGCTCGCGCAGGATGTTGGAAATCTAAATCGAACACTGACGAATGTGAAAACCCGCGGCATATTCGGCGAGCTTCAACTCGAAACATTGTTGACAGATGTTCTCTCGGCGACGCAATTTGAAAAGAATGTGCGCGTGAAGTCCAACAGTCGCGATGTTGTCGAATTTGCCGTCAAGTTGCCGGGTCAGGAAGAGGGCAAGCCCGTTTGGTTGCCGATCGATTCCAAGTTTCCGCGCGAGGATTACGACCGACTTGTTGACGCGGCTACTCGCGGCGACGAAGAGACCGTCAAGACTGCATCGAAGGCACTCGAGGATTGCGTGCTGGCGTGCGCTCGCGATATCCACGACAAGTACATATCACCGCCAGAAACGACTGATTTCGCAATCATGTTTGTTCCAACCGAGGGTTTGTATGCGGAGATTGCGCGGCGTCATGGATTGCTTGAACGCGTGAACCGAGATTTCAAGATCACCATCACTGGTCCATCGACACTGGGTATGTTGCTCAACGCGTTGTACATGGGCTTTCGCACGCTGGCCGTGCAGAAGCAATCTGCGCAGGTTTGGAATCTGCTCGCAGCGGTGCGAACGCAATTCTCGAAGTTCGGCGAAACACTAGACAAGGTTCAGCAGACGCTCGAGACGGCGCAACGGCATGTCGCCGCATCAAAGCACAGGGCTTCCGTGATCTCGAACAGACTCACAAATGCCGATGTGCCGTTACTCACTGAAGCACAGAGCTCACTCGAATTGCCTGATGGTGTCGAGGGAACCAGCACGCCCATTGACGAATAGCTTCGCTGCGATCCCATCACAAGCTAGTGCGATTCAAATCGCTTGCGGAACGAGCGGTGCATCGACTCGCGGAAAGAGGGCGAGCTTTGCGATGTCATGTCCGTCCGCAATCGCGCCATATTTCTTGCGGACATTCCAGTCGGTCAACACACCATCTGTGGAGACTGCAATTGCGCCAAACGCAGTGGCGAGCGTCGCCATGCGCTGAGGCAAGAAGGGTTCGAGCAACACGCCAGCCACCCGCACGGTTTGCGCACACTGATTGAGGATGGACGAAAGACGCGGCAGATTCGCTGGGTCTTTCGCCAACTTGAATGGCTCGGTATCGTTGATCATCACATCGATTTGTCGCAGCAGGTCCATACCGCACCGCGCCGCACCGACGAGGTCGAAGTCGTTCATGCACTGTTGCCACTTGCCAACCGCGGCATCGCAGCGGGCAAGCCATGTGCCGCCGTTTTCGATATCCGCCGGCAATTTCCCCGCGAAATATTTGTTGATCATCGCGCCGACGCGGCTTGGGCAATTTCCGACAGTGTTCACCAAGTCGTTCGTGTAAATCTCGTGGAAATGTCGTGCGCTGAAATCCGCGTCGGTGGTGGAAAGTGGTCCTTGCGTCGACATGTACCAACGCCATGCGTCGAGTCCATACGCGCTCGTGAATCGTTCGATGGCCGCAAGATCTACAAAGTTGCCCAGCGACTTGCTCATCTTCTTTCCTTCG
>Ga0209284_10003101_pt1 | contig 21163 bp, 32 predicted proteins | sample FRY03_FD_187211 | JGI IMG/M metagenome (GOLD analysis project Ga0209284, IMG submission 187211) | Freshwater microbial communities from Lake Fryxell liftoff mats and glacier meltwater in Antarctica - FRY-03 (SPAdes) (version 2) | ecosystem: Environmental > Aquatic > Freshwater > Ice > Glacier...
CGCAACATTTCTTTTTGTACTTCCCATCTTTGCAAAGGCAACCTCTCGTTGCGCCCTCTCTCGGACTTGCCTTGCTTGGTGTTTTAAATTTCGCCATTAAGTAATTTTTTAAGTTGATTAATAATTTCATTATTTTCTACGTTTGATGAGTTCTGAATTTTATCGGCAAAATATCCCTCGATCGAAAAACCTTTTATTTTTTCATCTTTAACGTCTTTCCAAACTTCATCGTTTTCAACTTTCATCGAAATCATCCAAGTTCCTATCGGTAAATCAAATCCGTACTTTGCGGACTTGTCCATTTTTTTATCCTCAATTATCCAACTTTCAACAACTGTCATTCCTGTTAGTTGTTTCTCGTGTTCCATCGTGGCATTATTTTGATTGGATTTTTGTAGAAACAATTCACTTGCTCGTCGGACAGTCTTTTCAGAAAAAAACACGTAAAATTCCTCATCTTTATTTTTCCTATAAATCTGTTTGTTTGGAATAAGCGCCGCACCCATTAAGATTCGTTTTTCCGAATCAATTTGTTTCAACTCGACCTCGTGTTTTTTTAGAGCGATAAAATTTTCTTCAATTGCTGGGTCATGGACAATGGAAACCGCATCTATTCCAGATAGCGGGTTCTTTTCATCAATCAATAATTCTATGATATTCATACTTATTAACTTTTATTTGGTTGTTTGTTGTATTTTATAAAGTAACTAAAGATTGTTTATTTCGGTCTAACTGCTGTTGACTTGTCATTTCTCCACTTACCACGAACGCCTGTATCGGTTGGTTAAGGTTGTTTAATTGATTAATTCCAGTATTTCCAACTACGTTAAAATTGGGTGTAATTTGTGTAGCACCTGGACCTCTACTCTCTCCTCCAAGACCGCCACCACCAGTTGGTGCGCCGCCACCACCCAATGCACTTAATCCTTTTGCTGTTGCTGCTATGTTAGCTGCTATTCCAATTCCAGCTGAAATATTGTTACTAGCTATAACGGGTATCGCACTCACTCCACTTGTCGCAATTGCTTGTGGAGTTGCTAATGCCGCAATGTTGGCAAGTTTTGTTGATATAACCATTTTAGCTATACCAATTGCGGATTCAGCAATTAATGCCGATTTCTGAACTCCTTTAGATTTTTCAAACAACCCTTTTATTATTCCAATACCCTGTAAAGCAGAATTAAACCCTTGCTCTTGAATAAATCTTTTTTGTTCGGCAACTGCTTTCTCCGCTTCTATTTTTTTGTCATCAATAATTTTTTGGTCTGCATCAATTTTATCTTGATTTGTTTTTCTCGCAACTGCATCAGATTCGTTGAATGTTTTATTTATTAAAGCTAATTTATCTACTTTCGCTTGTTCCAATGTTGCTGTGTCAATTTCGTTTTGCTCGGCTTGTGTAATTAAATTAAAATAAAAGTCATTTGCATTTTGTAGTTCTAATTGCCGAGCCGTTAATTTTGTGTTTGCGCTATCCTGCTCAACTTGAGCAATACTATCTAGTAATTCATTTTGCAAGTCCTTAATATTGTCTAATCTTTCTTTTTCAATTGCCGCTAATTCATCTGTGTTTTTAGAAACCTCTTTGACCGACGTAACTACATCTTTGTTCCCCTCGACATACTTTTTACCACCCTCTGTTAACTTATCTTGCTCGCCTTTTAGTTTGCTAATATTCACACCGTAACCCAACAACCTGTCATTTACCTTATCCAGTTCTACTATTGATTTTGCGTAATCCAAATTTCTAGCAGTTTCACCGAAAGACTTTCCAGTAGATTCCATTACTTTTAAAATCTCAATCCTTTCTTTCGCAACTTTCTTTTCTAAATCATATTGCTTTTCTAAAGCACCCGAAATGAGTTCTTCATTTTTTCCAATTTTAAATTTCACACTTTGCAAACGAATGTACTCCGAAATAGATACGTTTAGTTGTTCCGTAAATTCAAATTCATCAGACAAATTTTTAAGAGTAGTCCCGTACTTTCCGTTTACCTCTTTTATTAAATTTGCCCTTTCTTTGGATTTTGCATTAGTTCCTTTCAATTGATAAATCAAACCAACGAAAGCAGCGGATTCTTCAACTATAAATTTACTTTGTTTTTTAGATGCTTCCTGTGCTTCTTTTGCGACTTTCTTCTGTTGTTCTGCATATTTCTTTGAAGCTTCTGTACCGAATCCAGTAGCCTCTAAAATATCATCCCAATAAGCAACCACTAATCCCAACCCAACAATTAGCACACCAATTCCAGTTGCTAATAATCCAGTTTTAATACCTTTCAAGGCATCCATAGCGGCGTCTTTCATTTGCCTAAACACAGGTATAGCATCTCTAACACCCTGTACACCTTGCTGAATAGCCATCGCCGCTTGAACCTTTAACAAGGCTTCTTCAACTTGTTTAGATTCCGTACCGAAAGCACCCATAACACCCTGTGCCAAAGAGAAACCAGCCGTTACACCCGTAATTGCACCGCCTAATTTTTGACCTAAAGTACCAGCCGCTGCGTCAACAGCTAAATCTGTTTTTATCTGAACTTGTCGGTAATTTCCAACTGTTTTTAAAAGTTCTTTGTACTCCTTAGTGGTGGTTTGACCTGCTAATCCTAGTTCATACAACCTATCCTCCGCTTCACCCATTCTTGAGGTCAGTGGCTGTAATTCTCCGTAAACATCCTCAAACGAAGCGTGGACACCCTTATTGGCTTTCGTTAGATTCTCCATCGCATTGACAGCTTGTTTTGTGTCAACGTTTAGTTGTATTGTTTTAGTTTCCGCCATTTCGATTGATTATTATTTGTCTTTTTCCCTGCTTCCAAATCTTTTTCCAACTTGTGTGTAACTTATATTTTCCTTTTGCAATATCTATATTCTCCGATTCGTTGTAAAAATCGGTAAGTTGCAACATTTCTACAATAGCTTTTATCGTCATCCCTCTTGTGTTATTATTAATTGTGATTGAACTTCTTGCGCAACACCACCAACGTAGTAGGTTGCCGTAACATTTACCGCCTCTGTTCTTTCTACACCTGTTGTGTTTGTTGGATATGTGAATGTTGTTTGAACAGTTCCACTTGGGAAGAGTCTATATTCCTCCAAACAGTTGTAAGCCTCAAATGTTCCGCCATCATCTTTGGCGCGTTTCTGAAATGCCAATATCCTAACATCCGCAGACGAATCCACGAAATCGGAAAATGAACCGAAATCAATACCATCACGAGATATTGCCATACTTCCATCGCCAACCTCAAAAAATATATCCTCTTCTCCCTCTGTTGCGCCAATTTTTATAATCATACTATTGTCATCAATATTCCACCACGACAATAATTCCATTTTCATATCGCCGGTATTCAGATTCGTTTGAAGTGAATTTATAATGTATTTTTTATCACGAACAATTACCTTATCATTTAGTTTCAAGTCTATAATTAAAGACTGCGGAAAGTTTACATCTAAGGAAACTACTCTAGTTTTTTTGTTAAATAAATTTAGCAAATAAGGTTCGTAATAAGTAGAATATAGTCCGTTTGGCTCTGGATTTTCTGTCCAACTAGATACCTCGATATTCCAATTCAATGTATAATTCGTTCCGCTATTTATTAAATCTTGACCGAATGGAATGTAGTCACCTGTATATGCCGTTCCACCTAAATAAACCTCGTATATTCCGGGTGATTTGTCAAAATAAGTAAGAACAACAGGCTTTGGCACATACGGTTGTAGATCCTTATTGATACAATATCCGACCTGCAAACCTGTTCCTGTAAATTTCTGATGCAATAAAGTTTCAAACCCTAATTGAACATCAAATTTACCACCATCATAAGGGAATGTACCCCTTAAATCTCCGTAGTTTCTACCAAATAAATCAAAAAAAGCTGTGTTTAATATTGATTCAGATTTTTGGTATTTAAAATCAATCTCACTAAATAGACTAGGTCGCTTATATTCAATTAAATCCGTAACAACGTAGGGCGTAATGTCTATATTTCTACCAGAATTATAATACTCGTTTAACGGCATAAACACAAAATCAGTTTCATTTAGTCCCACAACGGTTAGTTGTGCGCTTTGCATTACAGATCTAAGGAAATCCAATACCTTTATTTCGGGTGCATAGATTTGTAGATTTGTCGTTATGGATGTTGTTATTGAATTGAATGGATTTGAATAACTCTCTATGTTGTATCCAGTTGAGTACTCATAGGTTTGGATGCTATAATTTATAGAGCCAGTAAAAGTTGCTACTCCTTTACTTCTAATCTTAAACGTGTAGGATTCAGAAAGCGATGGATTGTTTTGTTGAAGTGTAACGACTTGAAAAAAATTATTGCCACCTCCCCATTTTGTTAAAGTAATTACATACAAACCATTTTTAAAAACATCTAAATAATAGTCAAAAGTTGATGTTGTGTTAACTTGAACCGATGCACTATGCCTTATATCCCCACCAACAACAGTCGCTGGATTTCTGTACGTGTAAAACAATTCGCTAAAAATAAATCCATTTGTAAAATTTTCGCCACTGTCATTTACCAAGTCGTAAGGCTTAGAAATTTGCTGTATTTGGTTTTTATTTTTGAACCATAAACACTGTCTTTTGAAGTTTTCAGACGACAACCAACCACCGCTGAAAGTTAACCCATATTTTAATTGTATTAATTCAAATATCTTTGGAAAAGTTACGGCAGGAAATAGGTCTGAATGTAATATTTTTCCCGCCACAGTTGTGATGTCCGTAGATGCCAAATCTCCATAAGTCCAATTATTCTTACTCGTAATTAATGGATATTTTACGCTGTCAACAATATCTCCTTTTACTCTTTTAAATACTTCTATTTCCGTATAGGCGTGGTCGATTGATGAATAATCTAAATCCCCCAATTTATCCTCGCCTATTTTATCTTTTAAGGTTACAAATTCTCCATAAAAAGTAGCCGTATAATATTCCGCTTGACCCTTAACGACCACACCTTTTTCAAGTTGAGCCTTTCCAGTTCTAAATATATCTAAATCAATTTCTAACCTAGACGCTCTGCGTAGGTTGTGGTCAATTGTTCCATCTAAATCATTATTGTAGTAGTACTCAAAAATTGAGTTGTTATTGTCAGATGCAGGAACGGTAAAGGACTGTGAATAGTCTGTGAATATTTTACCAATATCTTTGTAGTCCGCAATTTTCGAAGTAATCTTTATCTGTTCCTCTTGAAATAAATCTAGTTTTTTATCCTCAATCCAAAAATCTACCCTCCTCATATTCCGACATTAATTAAAGGATTTGCATAAACAAAATCTAATTCGTAATTGATATTCCTTTGGTTAACCGCAGAGGGTAACGGCATTGCGTTTGTCTTTCTACGTACAGGTCTATTGTCTAGTAATATCGTTTCGGATAACATAAGTTGTTTTACTACCTCGCTATATTCCTCTGGCACAAACCCAGTATTTACCTTAATAGATTCTTTTCCGTTTATATTAAGTTCTCTTGTTTTTGCTTCTAAAATATTATAATTGACCGCTCCACTCATGAAATTATATTCTTTACCTGAAACATCAATATTTGTTTTTGAAACTTTCAAGAATACCAACCTTTGCCAAACCCCAAATTTATTTATGAAATCACAATTAATTGGCGTGTACCTATTTTCGCATTGTGTCTTAAAAAAATAAGTCCCCAATACAACTGCGCTTGGATTTGTGATAACTAATTTATTGCCACCCAAAGCAAAAGCGGATGGATGAATGTACGGTATCTTTTTTATCGAACCACTCAAAGCAAAAGTACCAATTGATGCACCAGTTACGATATCAGTGTACGTTGCCGTATAGCTTAACCCATCCGTTTGCGTGTCTAAATACAAGCTACCGCAAGTTGTTTCATCGGTATAATAAGTTCCGTTCGTTAAGGCTGTAAATGCTGATGACTTATTGTAGTTGTAGCCATCATCGTTGTAGCCAAATCCTTTCAAGCAAGTGAATGAGCTGATAAATTCCGTCGTTTCGTTTAGTTTGACAATTATGCTTGCGTTTGCAAATTCATTATTTTCAATAGTTCCAACCGCACCATACTCAACAAAAGAAATAGGTTGTATGTACTCGCGAATGTATGGCGAAATATCGAAATAAACAGTCGTTACATTTGCGCTTGGTATAGGCTTTGTTAATATTCTCGTCGGATGTCCTGGTGCGCTACTTGGATTATTCCATACTTTCAACTCAACACTTGCAACCTGTCCAACTGTTCCTGTAATTGCAATTATATATGGCGACCTTACAAATAATGTACTCATTTTTTAACTTTTATTATTTCGTCTAATTGTTTATTCAATATTTTCTCGGAATCTAATCCGTATTTTTCAATCAATTCATTTGGCAAATTCTTGTAAGCAGACTCAAAAGGTTTGGTAAAAAATAGACTTGGTTTGATTCCTCTATTGTAGATATTTCCTGCAATAACGTGAGCCAAAGATTTGTAATTTCCACTTTTATATTTGCCGTTTTTGTCTCTAAACCTTATGTTCTTTTTCTTTGCCCACTTTTCTATCGATGAAACAAATTCCCCATACCTCCCAACACTTCCGCTCCCAAATCTGTACTTACTGTTTGGTGCTTGCTGTCCTCTTATCTTTGCATTTGGGGATACCTTGCTTGGGTCTTTTCCCTTCACTCCTTCGTCTTGAAATACTCCGTAATTCTCCATTGAAAAATCAAGCTCAATACTGTTCTTGCTAGTCTTTACAGAGCCTTTAAGGGAGTTGTATAAGGTCTTTGACGAGTTCTTTTGCCTTGACGTAAGGTTACGCCTAGCCTGACTTATAACGTGGTCGCGAAACCTTTCTAATGCTATTTGAACCGCCCCCTTTTCCATTAACAGATAGTTACTTCATTTGGCACTATAATATCAAATGTCATTGTCCACCCAGCTAATAGGTTTTCAAATCTTTCTGTGAACGGTTCGCAGTTTGGGTTGCCACTTACCTCAACTGAACTATCCCATAATTCGCCATGTAGCATTTGCGCATACGCCCTATTTAGTACTTCAAGTTGCGTGTTAAGTACATCGTGTTCGTTGCTGTTTCCTCGAAATATATCCGTTACGGATTCCTTTGAAATATCAACTACATCCATAGCAATTAGGCTCACGTTGAAACGAACAACATTTACCTCGAAAGATGCGTTATTAACCATTACGTGAACTAATGGAAATATAGTCTGTTTGTTTAAATCTACTTCAAAAATATCCCCCTCAGTTACGGTATTCACAATAATATCATTTGTGAAATGCGTCTGTAATGCTTCCGTTATTTTATAGAATCCTTTCATCTTATTTTGTTTCTTCTTTGAATTTCTCTGTTTTCAATTTCTGTTTTGTTTTTCTCGAATGTAAGATAGGTAAGGCATTTAGTAAGTCGAGATGCGGCGATGTCGTCAAACTTTGTAATGTCGCCCTGAGCGAGTGCATATAGGCTTTGATACCATCCCCACCGTTTAGCAAATTGAGTTCTTTCGCTAAAGTCGTTGATTTCTCCATCGCCATTTGACTCTCCAAATAATTCAGAGTACCCTGCAACAACTCGCTTTCTAAAGTCCAAAAAAAAACAGACGAAGCAATACAAACGTCTAGTGGTGCAAACTTCATCAAGTCCTGAAAATCCTTGTTTGGTTCATAGTCGATAATATCGTACTTGTCTTTTCGTTTAGCTTTAATTGGCCGATATAGCACAGACATCGCCTTATGATAGTCATCCCAATTCTGCATATGATTTTCCAAATCCACGTACTCCCCAAATGTAATCTCTTCTAGGTCTGGAATGAATCCAAATTCCAATTCTCCAATTTTAAAGCTAGATTGAAACTTTGGTTTTTGGGTGAATAAGTGGGTGAAATGTACCACCATTTCGTTTAAAGATTTTAGTTTAATCTTCGCAACTTCCGAAAGTTTTATACCGCAAAATATCTCAATCATTTTTTGAGCCACAAACTCCTCGTCGTTGGAATCTTTTTGAATGGCAACAAAAGTTTGATAATCTTTTAGAGTTATCTCACTTAAATCTGTTGGTACTTTTATCTGTAAATCCATTGTCTTATCTATTTAACTTGCTCTGCGTTTTTTTGTAACACATAGGAATAAGCGTCCGCTAACATTTGGCAATGTAGCCTAATTTTATAAGGGTCATTAAACACTATTCTCACGTGTACTCCTTTTTGTTGGTAGATGTACTCCTGCACCACCGCCACCATTATCGGCAATTCGTCTTTAACTGATTGCATATTTTCCAGAATTTGGGTTAATTAATTGATGCGTTACAGCATATCTCATCGCGTCAATGCAATGATTAAATTTGTCTATTGGTGTGCTGGATTTTTTATCCATCCAACTATAATTGTTCATTTCCTTTATTAATTCAATACTACTTTCATCTATTATAATATCATAATCTTGAAGCAAAGCAATCCCAAAAGTAATCTCCGTTTTTTTAATTGGAACAACATTATTTCCTTTGCTTTTAAGTTCTGATATTAATCTAGGTTCAGCGCTATCGCCGACGATCAATTTATCCCCAGCAAACTGCCTGTTATAGCTATATAAATCCGTAGTTGTAAGCGCTTGTTTATACAGGCACAGCTTAACGTATATCTTTTTATTTTCTTTGTCTATTGATGTTTCAACAAGTGTGCTAGGGTCATTTGAAAATCCATAATCTTGACCGAAAACAGATGTACCGCAATTAACAAACGTGCCTATTGACCAATTGGTAAATATTACTCCCTCCGCTTTATCGAGCCACCCACCAAGTATTTGATGTTTGTATTTTTCGGGTCGCCTTACCCTTATATTTTCAAGTTGATTTAGGTAACTTTCAGATAGATTTTCGGAGTTGTCTAGGTAGGTTGTATGTATGTATGTTGTGTCTAATTTAGTTTCGTTAGATCCACCTTTCACGCCTTTAGATTCAAAGAATCGCTGATAAATAAAGTGTTCTTTTGTTGCGGGATTTAGTATCAAGATTACCCTATTATGCAAACCCTTTTGGCGTATCGATAAATCAATTTTATCAAACATATCCTCATTATGTAATTCCTCTGCTTCATCGAGAACCCATGTTGTTACGCCTTGCAATGATTTTAGGTTTGCCGTTTGGTCGCCACTAGAAGTTTTTAAGCCACGAAATAATATCTTTGAACCAGTTAACTTATTAACTATCTCATCTTTTATGACATAAAAATCATCTTGTTTTCCCATAAGTTCAATCTTCTCGAGGAACTCTGGAATAATTGAAATATGAGCAGACGACATAGTGTACCTAGTGAACAGAATTACGTGTCCTTTTTCGTAGGTTAACAAACTTATGAGTAGATTTAGACTAAATGATTTGCCAGAACCACGCCCACCTGTTACAATGAAGTAACGAGAATTGGCGTTAAATCCTTCAATGTATTTGTTATTTATTTGTATCAAATCCTTTTATAATATCCGAAAATTTAATGTCCAAACCGTTAAGAAGTAAGTTCTGACTTATAGATTTTTTTTCAGGTTCATTAAGTCCAAGCAGTTTTGATTTTGATTCAATTAAATTTCTGCACTCTCTAAAATCTTCTATTGTGTAATTTTTAACATACAAATCGTCTAATTGAGCTAAATGTTTTTCAACGATTCTTTCTTTATATTCTAAGCCAAAAGTTAATTTAATTTCTTCGTTTACTCGTGACAAATATGTATCTACTTGCCTTGACGATATATTATAATTTTCTGAACAATATCGAACAATATACTTTCTGGAAGCACCTTTAACAACCATTTCGTAAATTGTTGATACTCTTAATTCTATTTCTGCGTCTGTTGATTTTGCCATTAGATTAAATCTGTTAATTCTGACATCCATTCTTTGTGGTGTTCAAATAAATCTTTGTCGTTTAATATTAAAAAGTTTTCTATTCTTGGATTTTCACTCCAATTCGCTGAACCGCTTACAGTAATATAGTCTATTCCATTTGATATTGAAAAAGTTTTAGCGTGTGAATTTATTTCTTTTAATTTAACATTTTCAAAATCTTTCATGCTATTAACAAGGCATGAGTAGAGTGATGGGTTTGCTGGTTTTAATGTTGACGAAAAAACCATCGTTAATTTTTTTAATTTCCCAGATATAACCGCATCAGAAAGTCTTTTTATATTTGCCTTTGAAATTGTCCAAGTTGCTAAATACATTTCCGTAATTTCTTCCCAGTTATTAAGTGCATAGGTAAAAATTGACCCACAATCGCTCGTGCCGTTTGTTTTTATGGCTTGGTATTGATTTATTTTCGGAAATCCAGACAATTCATTCATTATTTCTTTAAAGTTATCATCTCTTTTAGAAACTCTTAAATTTTGTGTTTCTATTTTTTTTGATGCTTTAAATGATAGTTTGTCATTTGTTTTTATTACAATGTTTTTAGGAAAGCTGAATAATTCGTTCATGTTTTTATGTTTATTTAAATTTAATAATAAAATACCGATATTCCTATTTTTTTATCATTAAATTTTATCTATTTCATAAGTCGATAAAACCGCCAATAATTTTCTCTGCCATTCAGTAACACAAGTTGCGCAGCTTGTCGGTTCGTATCTTACATTCGATACTCGTGAAAGTATTTTTATCATCATATATTGTTCACTTGGCTTTATGTTGACTTTTTTTGTCAATACCTCATTGTTATTTGCAGTAAGATAGTTGTACTCCGCTTCGGTTAAACAATTTGGTTTTTTATGCGGAAATATTCGTAGTTTGTTTAATTTTTCTTTTCGCTTATCGCATCCACAGTCCTCGCCTAGCACAAACTTTGCTAATTTTCCCAATCCTGTTGCGTCAAGTACTTTCTCTACTGTGTCGCCTAATCCTTTCGACGTTTTTTTCTTTGCCATATATTATTTTATTAATTCAAAATCTTTATTTAAATAATCTCGCCAATCCTCGCCCACGTTATCTTTCAATCTTTGTTTGCAGTTTTTTAGCGTGTTAAAAATCGATGTTAGACTTATGTTTGCTTGTTTGGCTATTTCCCTCATTGATAAATCTCTTTCTAAATATAGAGTGAATAGCATGGTATCGTACCAATGCCAGTTTAATATTTCGTTTCTTATTTTTCTATGCAAACGCTCTAAACTTGAAAATTGGTCATCCTCCGGTAATTCAGCTGCGTAATTCTTAAGATCGTCTATTGGAAGTAACTCGCGTTTGTACTTTTTGTTGTGGTCGTGTGTCGCATTTCTAAGCATCGCCCACATTAACGAAGTGTTAATTTTATCCTCAATTACAATTCTGTCAAGGTAGTTGTACTTGTGTATTCGTAAATAAACATCCTGAACAATATCGTCTGCGTAATTTCTTTCGCCAAAAGATTTCACTATCGAAACCCATTCAGAATGTTTACCAGCTATTTTTGATAGTTTATCCATGTTAATTAAGTTGCCCAGAAATCTTAATAAATTTCAAGGTTGCTTGGATTACGCAAAGCCTAAATTCTTCTTCCTCATCATCCTCCATGAACATATTGTAATCAAAATTTTCCGCCAAATAGTCCTTAACAAATTCGTTAATATCATTCCTTACTGATAGTGGTTCGTATTTCATCGCGTTATAAAACAAAATAATAATGATAAAATAATTATCGTTAAAAACACTACTTCATTTTTATCTTGGTTCATAGTTTCGTTTTTGTAATAATACGAAAATAAATCTGTTTGGGTTGCTAATGTTTTTAACAAATAAACCCCACGAAATTAATCGTAGGGTCTAATTATTTGACTTGGTTATTTTTAACCGTTTGATTTTTGTTGATAACTCTAGTTTACAGCCTCACGAATTTTGTCGAGTTTCATCGTGTTTCGTTTGCCATCAATTACGCCACGTAAAAAAGTAGTGTCCATTTTGAGAATCTTAGCAAACTCGCTCAATCCGTATCTGTCCACCCCTTGTTTGAGCAGCTTAATTGTTTCGTCTTTATTTGTCATAATCTTAATTTTTAGAATGGTAAATCGTCTGCCGTTGTTGCTAGTACATCTACTTTGTTAATGGTTGGAATTGGTGGTGGAGCAGAACCTTGACCACTTTCAATTCTCCAAGCTTCTAAAGTATTGAAGTATTTTACTTCGCCTTGTGGACTTGTCCATTCACGACCTCGCAAATTATAGTGGACATCAATTTCCTGTCCTACTGAATAATTGTCTAATTTGCTACAATTGTCTTGCGTTAATTGAAACACCACGTCTTGCGGATATGTATCTCCAGTCGTAATTACAAACTCTCTTTTTTTGAACTTATCGCTAACTACAAATGTTTCATTAACCACTTTTAATTTTCCTTTTACTTCGCTCATTTTACTTTATTTATTTGTTATTTATTTACTTTAGTTTTTCCCTTAGAATCTCAACGAATGAATCTCGCAAAATAGACGCTTCAACAATCCTTTCTTTGATAAAATTAATTCTATTTTCATCTCGCTCAACTATTATTTCATCGTGCATTTCTACGCCATTAAAGATAATGAAATTAAAAAAGTGGCAACGAACAGAATTTGTGCATAACATTTGCATTTGCATCTGGTCGATGTAATTCTTGTCCACCGCGTCAATTCCTTTAGCACAAATTTTAAAGAATTTATCAGGTCTAGGGCATTTGATTTCAAGTATCGCATCATTTCCCACCATGCCATCAGGCGACGCGCCTCCATTTTCTTGATACGGAAAGAAGTACGCTTGTTCGGTATTTATGAAGTCCAAAGATTTAAGTTCCGAAAAACATCTAAACGCAAACGGCTCTAATTCGTTGCCACGTTTCATATCGTAACTTTCGAAATCCTCATCTTCATCTCTGCCAAAAATCAATTCACTTGCTTTTTTCAAACATAGACTTTCGCCAGTCAGTCCAAGTCCTTTCACGCCCAATAGGTCGGAAATATTGGAAGCCGTAAATCTACCTAGTCGCTGGTTAAACCATTCGTTTGTCCGTTGGTTAGGTTGTGCATTTGCCCACTCCAAAGCTTCCAATTCTCTGTCAATATCTAATAAATTTTCCATTTTTAAGTTGTTTTTAATTTAATAAATTCCTGCTCTAAAATTGGCGCAACAAAATATTTTCCTTTCAATTGCTCTAGAGTTGCTCCAGCTTCAAACGCTTTTTTAATAGTTTCTATTGTTGCTTGTGGTTTTTCACTTGCTTTTTGCCCATCGTCATCTTCCGCTTGCAAAGATAGCAATCCTTGTAAGGTGTATCTCCGGTAGTAAGTTATCGCAGAACCCATTTGCTGAGGGTTTCCAGTTGTTGGTAAATCCAAGTAACTTTCGATAAATCCATCACTTTCCGTGTCGTGAATTTGTGTGAACACTTTACCATCTTTTATTGGTTGTAATAAAACCAAACCTTTAGAAAGCAATATCGGTTCGACTGCTTCGATTAGCGCATTAATATCCGCATACGTGTTTTTAAAATGTGGATTTTTAGCGTTTTTTGCCACCTTTCCAATTTCCATTTTTGCCTCTGCAATTTTTTTGTAAATGCTCATGATTATTTATTTTTTAAGTTAGTTAATTCAGCTGATAGCCATTGCTCGATAAATCCAGTACCATCAACTAGATCTTCTTTTCTTTTCATCACTCGCTCGGTTGCGTTCACGATGTCCAGTAGTAAGCCTAGTCGTTTACCTGTCCACTTCTTGTCGGAAAAGTCATAACGACCTTTTTCCATTTCATTTTTAACCTCGTTTAATAGTTCCATAATTTCTAATTTTCTCTAAAGATAACTATATTTATTCAATAACCAACTATATTTATTTATTTATTTATTTTTTGTCCTGTTTTTTAATCACTTTACTTTGTCATAACAAATTGTAAAATCCATAAAAACGGCTTTTATTTGGTCGTTACATTCCCTCCATCAACTGACCATTCAGCTGTCTGAAATTATCGTTTAACTTAATTTGTATTCGTAATTTTTCTTTCAATTCGCTTATCTCCTTATCCTTTGAAAAAAGCGCATACCCGAAATTTGACCGCTCTTTATGATGTTTGCGGATTTCATTACGCGCCTTTTCCATCGTAATTCTACACAAATCCAAATTTTCAGCTATCTGGGTCAAATTCTTGAATTTAGCGTCTTTCCCACCTTTAGCTGTTTTAAGCCGTTCTAAAGCCTTTAAACGGAAATTACTAGCCAATATATCACATTGGGTGTAAAAGTAGCTTAAAGCCGTTCTAACATCTTGATTTAAGGAATCTAGTTCAGTATCGTTTAGTTTGTTGTTCATTTGTTTCTAATTTTTTATAAAGATAACTATATTTTATTAATAAACAAATTTATTTTTCAATCCATAAATGATAAAATGTGAATAATAACAGGCAAAGTCCATCCATCACCCAAAAGGGATCCCGCTTTTGCTTTTGAAAGTATGGAGGTGTAGCCATCTGGGAAACCCTGCAAACGTTCCATTTCAACTTGGTTAACTGTTCTAACTTGCAAATTTTGATATTTATACAAGTTGTTGTTGCTTTCCATTAAACAAGGTGATTTGCATTTTGTAAGCCTCCCTCTCCTTGTTGTGCTTGTTGGAAAACTTAGATCAATACAGTCGTTTTCTGTTATTGTATCGTACCCTTTTTTCGTGTTTGTTTTGATTCGTAACTCATTATTTTCTTCATAAATCAAAGTAAGCATTCCGGTTGTTTCATTTCTGTGTTTCAAATATCTTTGAGTTCCACCAGTTCCACTACCAGTATTTAAACACGTGTGCTTATCTGTGTCAACGTAAACAATTGGACACATCCCTATTGCATTTCTGTTTTTAAGATGTTTTTGTGCTTTATCGCTTGTTTCATTTTTGTACGTATTTTTCGCAACATAACCCTCAAGCAAACAAGTAGATTTCACTCGTTCTACAAATCCATCGGTCAAAATATCCTTAAACATTATTTTTAAATCTTTTGGCTGTGGAATATCAGTAACAATATCAAACATAGTTTCCTTTGTTCTTATGTTTGTCCAATAGTATCGATCCCTTAATTGTGCCGTTAATAATTTAGAGTTTATTCTAGCAGGGTAAACACCTAGCGATCTACTCATAATTCCAACATCTAATTTTGAAGCTGAACCTACATTTTCCTGTAAAAATAATACGTTTGGATTAAGCGATTTTACGTGTTCTAAAATTTCAATAAACACAAAAAACAAACTTGACTTTTTGCCGTTAATTCCTGCACGTTTACCAGCTGCACTTAAATCTTGGCAAGGGCTTCCACTTCCTATAAAATCAATAGTTTTCCAATCAATACCCCATTCTTTCCAATTCTCAATATCTCCAACCTGTATCACATCGGGAAAGTGGTGTTGTTGCAATTCGATAGCGTATGGCTTAATTTCGCTTGAATAATATTTATTAATATTAATATTCATATCGTGAAACGCTTGTCGTAGCGTACCCATCCCATTAAACAAACTTATTACATTCATATTTATTTAGATTTTTTATAAAGATAAGAATATTTTATTAATAAACAAATTTATTTTAAAAATTTTCATTCGGTTTGATGTTTAAATTATTGTGGATTTTATGCAATTCCGCTGTGTCATTGATTAATTTGGCGTGATACAGCTCTTTTTGCTCATCCAAACTTTTTGCACCTTTTCTTGGCATCGGGTCAATTCCGTTGATCAAGAAGCCTTTGCCGTTGTTGTATTCGAAGTACAATTCCTCGTCGATAATTGTAGGTGAACCGCCTGTAAATGTGTCTTTTATTTTTGGTGTCCCAATCATTGTGGTATTTTTCATCGTCGGATGTTGGGTTAACCTGTGGCAAATTATAAAATTATCAGCCTTATTCGCGAAAGGTTTGCCACCTTCGATATTTGATTTTTGAGGTGGTGCAACGTGTCCGTTGTAGATGTGTTCTTTTGGGTAAAATCCGCTACTCCGACCGCTTTCTGTGTTTGGATGAGCATTGATAAAAATACTTTTTTGCTCTATTTTGTTTATCATTTTTAGCTCATTCATCACTTTGTAATTTTCAGAATAAACAAATGGAGTGTCTAACCCATTGAACGGATCAATTAACAAACAATCCGTTTGAGTGGATAGCCACACATCTGTCAGTTGGGTAGGTGTGTACATTCTTTGATTATCAACGAATTTAAAGTAATTTTCGATAAGCATTTCAGCCGAGCGTACTTCTTTGTGATTTAATTCAAAATAATTTTTACCAGTCCATAGCTGGATTAAATCTCGCATCACTTTGTGTGCATAATTTTCGTCCATGAAAAGCGTGAATTGCAAACCATGCGTCATCGCCAAACAAAGGAAATACCATTCGGCCCAATAGGTCTTTCCGACATTATCGTGTCCTAAAATAATTGTTAATTCGCTAGGTTTGTAAACGAAGTGTTTATCTAGGTCGCAACCAATACCCAAACCCATCTGTATTTTCCCATCTGTCAACTTGGTAAGATAGTCGGTACTATGACCGTTTTTCAATATGCTCATAAGGCTAGTCCCTCTTTATAAAATTTGCCACCCAGTTCATTTGTCCACTCTACGCCATTGTCTAAATACTCTTTTTGCTTTAACACTAAATAATTTTGGGCTTTTAAGTGATTTTGATTTCTTTTAACATCCAAAGTTTCAATTTGTGAAAATGGGTTTACCCTTACTTCGTCCTCCCAATGTTTACCGTTTAACCATGTTGATGGATTTTTTCGATATTGTAAATCTGGAGTATTTTTAACGTAATTATCGACAACTGCTAAAATAGCCTTAATTTCTGAATCTTTTAGGGCTGTGAATTTTTTATGTGTTTTTTCCCTCCCTATTTTTTTGTCGTACTTATTCCAAAATAAATCAAAATCAATTTCTTTATCTTTTGATAAAGTGCTTATCTTCTCTTCTCTTCTCTTCTCTTCTCTAAATGCTATACTTTTGCCATCACTTTTTTCTAGGGTGGCTATGCTTTGGCTATCTTTTTTTTCTAGGTTGGCTATGCATCCCTTATCCTTGTTGTGTTTCTCCCATCTTTTTTTTGCGCCAATTAAACCGTTTTCAGAATAAACTTTGCTTAATTTTGTTCTTTCGGCATATTGTTCATCAAGAAAATTAATCTCGATATCATCATTAACAACCTTAATAATTCCCTCATAAACAAGTTCCTCTAGTTCCTTTTCTGCGTTTATAATTCTTTTTTTCGCTTGTGTTAATGTAATTTCACAGTCTTTTTGCCAGTACAATGCCCTTAGAATGGTGAACACACCTTGACTTGCGTAAGTGCAATACATAATATCCCCAGCTAAATACTCCGCTGGTTCACTTTGATAATAAGGCAATCTTTTGCTCATAATAAAAATATTTGTTTAATAAAAAAACCCCTCAAAAATCTAGCGGTCAGTCCAGATTTTCAAGGGGTTTATACCTAATTTCCTTACTCCTGACCGAGCGTGTGCAAATATAATAAAATTATTCCAATAAATTACACTTTTTTTAATCTATTTCTAATTTTATAAAATCCTCCCCTTTTTTAACTTTCACTTTGTACTGATGAAGTTCAGTAATTTCCTTGTCATTTACGCCATATTTTTTCTGTAAAATGTCGATAATTAATTTTGTAGGATTGTCAATATCGCTGGCCCAGTTACTGAATCCGTATGTAATTGTCAACTTTTTAAACGATTTCAATTCTACTTTCGGTAAAGATAATAAAACAAGTTTTTCGTACATCTTATATTTTTGGGTTTTGAATCTCCTGCCTTGCCACGCTTGGTTAACCGATAAAGGTTTGATTTTTAGCGTGAATTTCATAACTCCATTTTTACATTGAAAGCAGTATGACCGCCAATTACTATCCCTACTCCGATGGCTTCTTTTTTTCCACCTTGCATATATCCCATTGCATAAGATTTGCTATCAATTCCGCAACCTACCTGCATTGCAAAAAGAGCAGCGTATTTTCCAAAGAACCATTCGACATACATTTGCGTATGAAAGTGTCCGCTAACTGTTGACACCATATCACGTTTGGCAGATGTTCGGGCCACGCTACTTTTATCGCCGTGAACATAGCGCACACCATCGACGTAAACCTCTGTTACGAAATTCCAATTTGGTGTTTCCAGAACCTCTTTAAATTCTTTAATCCACTTGCTTGGAATGTTGCTAGATTGTGCTTTTCTAACTATTATTCTGTCGTGATTTCCAAGCGTTACATCGGCATTTGGGAACACCTTATACCATTTAGAAATACGTTTAATCGCAAGTTCCAGCTCATCTTTTCCGCCCATACCATCCGCATCGGTTTCGTGGTAACTAGAATAATGAGAATCAATTAAATCGCCAATAAATATTACTTTGTTGCAATTGTATTCTTTGAATGTTTTAACACAAAAATCCAGGTATCCATCTAAGCAAAACGGCTCATGCAAATCTCCAATTACCAAAACTCGATTTTCAACTTTCGTCAATTTTCGATATGCCCTCAATACATTTCCATACAATCTCGGTCTTTCTTGTTTCATATTTTTAGATTATTTTCGTGCAAGTTACAACTTTTCAACTTATAAACTTATTTTTTGCTTTTATTTTTAAGTCTGTAAACTGTTTTTTTTTTGGTTGTGCATATTTAAGAATTTTCATTGTGCAGAAAATTGAACTATCGTCAACTTGTTTGTCTTCAATTATTATCTCTTTCGTGGTTTCTTGACTGTTTTATGGACTTGTTTAAATCTTGAATAGATCTATGAATAGCCACGCTGCTCGTTGCATTTTTCAATCTTTCAATCCGTATTTTTTGCAGTTCTTCGGCGCATTGGTGCATAACCCGATATTTGAATGGCAGTTTGTTCATGATGAAAGTTGTTTTAGTGCGGTTTGGTATGCGTTTGACGCTTCTATTTCGTCTGTGAAAAGACCTAGATGCTTAGTTTTTCCGTTAATTTTAATTGATGAAAGCCATTTTTTAGACTGTTTTTTCCAACAAACACCATTATATTTAGAAGAAAAATTATGTTTTTTAACTTTTATTTCCTCAACCATGCCTTCCTTAACACAAATCAGCGCATTTTCATAGGTTCGGTGTGCTTCTATTTCGTCTGTGAAACAACCTAGATATTTCAGTTTTCCGTTAACAAAAATATCTGCCCTCCATTTTTTAGCGTGTTTTTCCAAACAAACACCAGTATAGATTGAGCTACTTTTTAAGTGTTTTTGATTTGAGTTTTCTCGATTCGTTACAATTTCCAAGTTTTCAACTCGATTGTCCGTTTTATAAAAATTAATGTGGTTAACGACTAATTTGTGGCCACATGGTTTGTGTCCTAAAAAAGCAACTGCCACAAGTTGATGGATTGATCTTGTTTTTATCTTATTATCTTTATATAAAACAACTGCAGAATAACCACGACTATTAATTCCTCCTTTTAATATTCTTTCTTTTCCGTACCAAAAACTTTTTACCCTACCCAAATTGCTCACTTGATACATTCCCTCATACCCCTCAATTTCTCTAAATTCCTCAATCATAATTGTACATTTTTAGTTAATAAAGCCTCATTTATTGCGTCCAGAACCCAACTATATTCGACCTTTGTTTCAAAGTCCAGAAGTTCACTTGTCCAATTGGTATAGTGTTTAGACATTAATTTTTCCGCTACGTTACTTACTACGACCTCGATTTCGTGCCTAGATTTCAACTTGTTCACACACTCCAAAGTTAACGAATCTTTCCAATTGTATAGGTTTATGAAAGTGCGAATCGCATGAATTACAGTTGCGTGGTCTTTCTTGAATAAACCGCCAATTTTCTCCAAAGTTTCGCCTTTTGAATACAAATAAGCCATTAAGATTTGTCGCCACACTACCCGATTTCTCAACCTAGTTTCAGTAAGTTCTTTCCAATTGTAGCCAGTTAACTTGACAAGTTGCGAAAGTTCTAAATCCATTTTTAAATTTAGAATTTGACGAAGTAATATTCTTTTTTTGTGCGCTGTCATGATTATTATTAATTAAAAGTTTCACCGTTTACCCTTACTTGCTCGGTAACTTGTTTTTCTGTTAAATACTCCCTCAAACCACATTCGTACTCCACCAAATACTCGCAAAATGTGTTCACTTTATTTGTGGATTTTCCATGAAATGAGCCTAATCCATTTGCTCTTTTTATTACTTTGAAATTTCTCTTTTTCAAGCTCAAAATGTTCGGTTTTGCGTTTTCGTTAATCGTAAATACTGACCGAATATTGTTGTTATTATTTTCCATATTTTTTTAGTTTTTAAAGTTAAATTAATCCACCCAAGCACTTTCGTGGTTCGCCACACTTCCAAATTATAAACCTAAATAATGTTCAAAAAAGCAACTTAAAACACATCTTCGGCAAATACTCAGAATAATTAGCGCAATCAAGAGCGGAAAAAGTTGTTAATATTTTATTATTTTATCCTCATCTGTTGGTTCGTGCCAAAGCGACACATCGCCCTCGTAATATTCATAGCCATTGCACCCATTGAAATCGGCAAAAATCTCGCTTTGTTCCTCCAAATTCTGAATATCCACCTCGCCCAGTTCCGTTTCTAAGTCTTCTGCGTATGCCGTGCCATCAATTACGTGTATATCGTCAAGTTGGAAGCCTTGCGTATAGCTGATGAATATCGGGTGTATATTTTTCACTTCCATCATTTCGATTAATTTGTCGTCTATGTTCGCCATCTTAAAAAATCTGAACTGTTGCCCATTTCGACCAGTCGCCAGTATTGTCAATTACACTTTGCGCATCTTTTTCCGTTTCAAATACCCAAGCATCTTCCGCACATTCTGTGTTTCTTCCACTTTCGCAAACATAGGCACTACCGTTTGCTGAATTATCAAAAATAACGTATTGCAAAGTATCAACTAAAAAGTCGTCGGAATCGTAGCCGTTACCGTTCTTGTTTTCATTTGGCGAGTTAAACCATTCGATTTCACTTTTGATATGGTCGTTAACCATTTCCATTGTTTCAAATACTCTTACTTCGTTGTTAATTGTGTTTGTTACGCTGATCATAATTTCTAATTTTTAAGTTGTTTAATTAATTTCTATACACAAATATAAGATAAACTTATTTATCCCGCAAACTTTTTAACATTTATTTCACATTTATTGCATTTATTTTA
>Ga0209284_10003105_pt1 | contig 21154 bp, 28 predicted proteins | sample FRY03_FD_187211 | JGI IMG/M metagenome (GOLD analysis project Ga0209284, IMG submission 187211) | Freshwater microbial communities from Lake Fryxell liftoff mats and glacier meltwater in Antarctica - FRY-03 (SPAdes) (version 2) | ecosystem: Environmental > Aquatic > Freshwater > Ice > Glacier...
TTGGAGTTCAATCAGCGCAGAAGGTCAAAGACATCTGACTTCAGCTATGCAGCGAGTATAGCCCACAGGATGCTATCAAGAGACATTGATATGGCTACCACAACCTTCACAGGAGAGTCAGGTGCAAACAGCTTTACAGCCGTTAATTCAGTCACCCCATTTAATAACTACGATGCCGCATGAAGAACATGATGATAAACTGAAGGATTAAGAAATGAATATTCAAGACTGGTTGGTACATGGCCCCTATCACAATCTTCGGAGATATTACATATTTGGACGGCTCCGCATATCCGTTGAGCTTTATACCTTGGCGAAATAACGTAACAAACTTAGGGAGTTCTACCAGTAGATTGGACACGGGTAATACTGACCGTTGCCTTGTTTACAGTTACAACCATAAGACCTCGCCTTTTGAGATATCCGACACAGCAAAGACTACTTCTACGCACTACTGCTTAATGCGAAAATTCACAGAACTATAAGTGGTTGATTGGTTGATTGGTAGATTTTGCTTCTTTCTCAACTAAAATACCAGCTATAATTTCAGATTCGTTGATTCCCATCAGTATAGTTTTTAAAATCCAAGTGTACGTTACTTTCTGCTAGCTTGTTCGTGTTTTCTATTAAATCCATTTTATAATTTCTTTAGTTTGGTAAAAATTATTGCAAAACCAAGGGTTGTCTTTATTTGTATTTTCTAAACCGGGGCAAAGAAAATAATTATGAATTATTGGTAATAAATCTTCATAATCTTTTGCCCATATTAGATATATTGTATCTTTTGGCAAAGTTTTGACAACTTGTTTTATGAAGCCTTTCCATAAAATTTTATGCGATTCTTTTTCATTTTCTCTTACTGTAAGGCTTGTATTTAACAATAGTACTCCTTGGGAAGTCCAGTTTTTTAATTCGGGATCAAAATTTAAACAAAGTGTTTCAAAGTTTTCTTCAAGTTGTCCCCTGATGGCTTTTAAATCTTTGCTCATGCAGTTTATTAAATGGCCAGGATTTGCAAAGGCAACACCAGTAGCTCTTGGGAAAGTCCCTATTTTATCACAATAAGGCTCATCTCCAATTATAACCACTTTTAAGTTTGCTAAAGAGCATTCTTGAAATGCAGAAAAAACTTGTTTCTTGCTTGGAAACACTGAGTAAGAAGAATATTCTTTCCCCAGTGCTTCCATCAAGTTTAACATATTTTGAGATACTAATATTGGTTTTAGATGCTCAGCCCAATCTTCATTTAACTGATTCTTCCAAAACTGTTTTGTCGAAAAAACACTCATTAGGTTTTAGTTTTTTACAGCTGTTTTCTAAGATTGTTAATAATGTTGCATTATAAGAACATTTTTCAACATCATATAAAGACCATAATTCAGCAGTAGTAGGTATTACTGCTTTTAATTCCTGTTCTCTTAATTTCTTAAAAGTAGTGTCTTTTTCAAGAATTCTGGATATAATATCCATTCTTCCTGTAAGAAAAGTATTAAAAACAATTTCGATTTTCTCTTCTTCTGGAAAAGAAGAGTATTTTCCTTCTTCAAAAAGATTGAAAATTTTCCGCAGTCTTTCAGGCATAGAAAAAGTCCAGATATCATATCGGCCTTCTTCTAATTCTGTGTGAAAGAGATAACTCTCTTGACTAACGATATTGCTTTTAAACTTATGATAAAATTTATCCCTGTACCCATAGGTGAGAATTTTTATAACTTCACCTTGGCTATCAGAAAGATAAGCGTTTATATACCTTGTGTTAGATAAATTATTAACATAAGGGTAAGTAAACATATTTGATGGTACGCCTAGTAAAGGCGCAAGAAACATAGTAACTTCATTCGCTCTATGAAACACTTCTTGTGCTGTCATACTTCCACTTCACTTTTAAATTGTTATTAAATTTCTCCTAGTACACTTTTTATCTTATTGTACCTTGTAGCAAGATCTGTTAAAGATAAGGATTTTTCATAAAGATTCAAAGCTGTTTTTACACCTAAAAACTTTCGGCCTTCATGAATATAATCTTCTTCTCCTTTGCTAACAGGATGGGTATACATCACTGGGGGCTGGAGACTTCTACTAGAACCGACAAAAAACATGCCTGTGTCATTAACAGTATAACCTGGATATTCAATTTCAGCCCATTTTTTTACATACATAATATAAAAACACATTTGAAAATCATACCTGTATTTAAAGAAATTTCTTATAAAATCTGTCTCTGCATTAGAGCATGTTTTTACGTCAATAACAGTTAGAGTTTTTAAATCGTGATTAACTTCAAGGATATCTAACTCAAGCTTCTTATTATCCACAAAGATTTTAACACTTCTCCGCAACTCTATGCTAGAACTTTTTGGCTGAACAGTTTTTTCATAGTAAACACAAGAGTCTTTTGTGTGGTTATAATGCAAAAGAGCAAGGTCAACTTTTTTCTGCGAAATAGCTTGTTTATCTCCTGATTCTCTAAGGTAAATTACATAGTCTTTACAACTACTATAAAATGTGGCAAGTCTTTTGATTTTATCTTTAATATTCCCATAAGAGCCTTCCATAGCATTTAGTATATCAAATTCACTTTCTAAATCCCCGTTGTTTCTTACAAAGTTGTGTGCGGGAATTGCTGCTATTGCTGTAGGAAATTTAAAATCCCTTGGAGCAATAAAGTACTTTCCTTCCGGAACAGTTCCTTCATGTGCTAACATGTCTTCAAAATAGTTTCCGTAAACTAAAGCATCATCTTTGTATATTCTAGGATCGTCATCTGTTTCTTCACTCATTTGATAATTATCAAAGGCCCAAAGACCACCCATAAGGATGGTCTTGAGCTTTGACTGATTTAAGTTTTCATGTGCAAAATATTCTTCTTTTTCCATACTCTTGTATTATTTATCTAGTCTTACACCTACACACTGAGGAAATCTTGGTAAGCCTCCATCTGTCCATTCAAAGAACCTAATTTCAGCTTTTTTTCCAATGTATTTTTTCTTATTGACTAAGACTTCTGCTCTTTCTTCATGAGACATCTTCATTCCAGTTCTGAATACCTGACCTGTTTTTGTCTTACATTCAAACAAACCTTGTTCGGGACACTTTTCAGAAGATACAACATCAATAATTTCAAATACTTCATCAATAAAGTCTTTGTACTTCAGTAAATTGCTACTTCTCCCTTTGATTTTATAGCCATTATTTCCGTGACGAATGATAGTACCTTCATAGCCTTCAGATAAGAACATTGCATGGGCCTTTTTAACCTCCGCTTCACTATATACTTGCTTGGTATAAACAGTATGTACAACAGCTCCATACGAAGCTACAATGCTACAAAGATCTTGATACCTTTCAAAAAACGGTTTATCAGATACCATGTCATAAACACAGTATTTAATTTGCTCAGTTTCTCCTGCTCGATATTTCTTTACAAGTTTCATGTTTTCTTGAAAAGTAAGACCATGAGTATAAAGCTCCCCATCTATATTTTCTTTGTTAAGGGTTGCCAACATATCTTTTATATGAGGTACAGTATCAATATCCTTTCCTTGTCTAGAAGTAAGAGTTCCTTTAGAACCTAAAGCCCTCATACCGTCTAGTTTAGGTTGCACATAAACTGCTTTAGTCCAATCTACTTTATGAGACTCTTTCTTATAGTCTTTAGCTAACATTGGAAGCAACACTTCAGAACTTTCAGTTTCTTCTATAGTTTTGAAGTATTCTTTTTCAAGTTTTTTGATGATTTTGGCTTCCATTTCTGCTATAGCTTGTTTTTCAGGAGTAGTTTCATTAGACTTTCCAATGTTTTTGCCAACGCAGTTAGAAAAACTAATCGTTTGTTTTCCATCAAGTAGTCCAAATTTTTGGACCACTTGATTTTTTTCAGCGTATATTTCTAAAACTCTAATTTCCCCTTTGCTATCTTTTTTATAAATTTTCATAATAGTTTATATAGGTATTATTCTGTAAATAAGTTTTCTGTCATCTATATGAGAAATAAATTGCACTTCATAAGTTGATCCAAGAAGTGTTTCAACATCATCATCATCCCAGATGTTTAACTCTGAAATGCAATCATCAAGTACTTTAGACCATACAAAACTGAAATTAGAAACATCCCATTTTGTATAAGCATAAGCAGTTTTCCAATTTAGTGTGTAACCTGAAGGATCAGAAAGGCACTTCTTCATCCTGCATGTGTGCAGGTTCTTCGGGACTTGTATGATCAAATGAGTTTTGAACTTCCCCTGTAAACCCTTTGGGGTATTGCTTAAGCCAAGCTTCACATACTCTGTCATAAATCCTACCATTTTGGAACGAATCACCCAATGCTTGGCACTGTATATGGAATTGAAGTTGATCTTTTTGAATTTCTTTCCATTTTTGTAGTAGAGAGGAAACTTGGAGAAGATTATCTCGATAGGTTTTAATGTCTTTATCATACCAGTTGATTTCTTCTATAAATTTTATGGGTAAAGAGGAGTTGGAATTTCTTACTAGTCCGATATATAACCTATCTAAAACTTGTTTTGGATAAATATCGGTAAAAAAAGAAAGTCCGTAAATAATTGTCTCGTCTGACCAATTATGTATTCCTTTTTCTTGTAGTAAATCTTGAAAATTCCCAGGTGTAAAATAAAAATTAGTACTGCTTATATCCATAGCTTGAATATCTTTTCTGTTTAACATGTTTATAACTTTTGCATTGTCTAAGAAAGTGTTCCGAAAAGAACTATTCAAATGCACAAGAAAAACTGGATCAGGTACATCTTCAGAATATGTGTAAATAATTAATTCAGGTAAGTAATTCTTTTTTGCGTCTTCGATAATTATAGCATAAGAATCGAAATGCTCTATCACGCAAAGATTTTTTCCAAGTAAGTGTAACATAAGTTTTTTTCAAAAGTGTCTATATAACCATATTTGCTTTCTAGTATATCTGAAGCAAGTGCTTTTTTGTCTATTTTCATAAACCTTTTAGTTTCTCCCAATAGATCATATGCAGGGTAACAACTTGAAAGAAAAGATTCAAAAGCTTCTGACTCTATACTCATAGAGTCCCAGTCGTGTTTTATGAGAAAATAAGAAGAAAAGATAGATTTGGCTACTCCTTTTGATCTTCTCCAAGTTTCTGTACCTCTTCCGAGAAAATGTACTAGTTCTTTTTGGCCAATAAAAGAATAAGGGTCATAACCTGCTACAGCTAGTGCAAAAAGTTTTATATTTTGACTTGCTAGTGTTTGTAAGGACTTTGCTTCTTTTTTGTCTAAAGTTTTTAAGAAAAGAGGATATACATCTTTCATTAAGATATACTTTACATCTTCATTTTCGTTTAACATGTAAGCAATAACATCTTTTAGAGTTTTAAACCCTGAATTATCTGAGAGTGCCCTGTCTCTAAAATCAAGTTGATAAGGGTCATGCATGAGTTTATTGCTTATTAGATAACTAATTGCATATTCATCAATGATGATAACATCTGCTTCTGTGTATTTTCTTTTAAATGTACATTTTATCTTTTTTTTTAGTCTGTCTTTTAAAAGTGTAATGTCATAATAAGAGTAAGAAAGATACACCCTGTCTCCAGGGTGTATCTCAAATACTTGTCTTTTTTCTAAATCTTCTTGTATTTTAGTCATTATGCTTCTTTTTCTAATTCTAATTCTTGTACCAAATTTGTTCCGACAGCAAGTCCATAAAAGTTATCACTAGTGTTAACAAGTTTATGAATAACAAAAGCCCAGTTATCTGAACCTATTAAGGCTAAGCCTCCTTTTTCTAGGTCTTGTAATGCAGTTAGTCTATCCATCCCATGCCCATCAAACTTCTTATGCTCATATCTGGTCAGTAAGAAATTTGCTAGCCTTACCATCATAATATTTACAACATCTTCTTTTATGGCTCCTGTATTTGCCATTACAGAAGATTTGATTTTTGCTGGAAGAGCATTTATAGGCATATCCATAATTTCTTCAGGAGTAGGGAGTTTATCCAGCCCTTTTTTAACAAAACTATCAAAAGCTGCAGTAGCTGTATTACCAATTGAAGCTGCACCTACAGTAGCTATAAAAGCTCCTTCTTTAGTCCAGTCAGGTTTTTGCCCAATTATTCTGAAAAACTTTTCAAAGATTCTAGGATTAGTCATTTTATTTTCTACAAGTTCTGGGTGATAAAGGAGAAAATCAATACATCTAGTATCAACTTTTGCCTTTTCAGCCCATAACGCCCAATGCTCTTTATGAAACCTTATCCCTACTTCAATAAAACGAGTTTTCATTGCCACTCCTATGTCATTAACTCCAAAATAATCTGCATCATCAGAAGGATTACAAGTCAAGATAACAGAAGAGCCTTTAGGAAGCCTCCAGCTTACATATTCCATCTTTTCTACTATCTCCATAGAAGCTTGTAAAATAGACGGTAAAGCTCTTGTATAGTCATCTAAAAGCAATATTACAGGTTGTCCATCTAAAGGCAACCATTCTGGTGTAGCATACCCCATTCTAACAGTATTTGTTAAGCTCCAACCTTCTGATTTGAAAGTTTCAATCATAGGCTCTACTACAAACATAGTTTCTTTAGAAGAAGCAGTTGTAGGCTTACTCATTAAAAACTCTTTCTGGGGAAAACCTGTTAGGTCTCCCACTTCTTGAAGCTGTGCTAAATTTTGTTTAATAAATTTCATACCCTTGTTTTTTGCAACTTGAGAAACTATACTAGTTTTTCCCAAACCTGCATGTCCAGTGATACTTACTGCAACAGAGTCAATACCTGTTGTTTGGTTTTTCTTGTTGATCTCTATCATTTCTTCCAAAAACCTAGAAAGTTCTTGTGGAAATAAGTTAATAATGTCGTTTGATCCTCTATTCATATTATTAATTATTAGTACTTTTTTATAATTTATTTGTCTTTTTTCATTAAAACTTTTATCCCAGGGAAATTATCTTCCATATGATAATTTCTTGTTAAAATCCATATACAAGGTTTTTTGAATTTTTTAGGTACAGGGGCTTCTCCATCTGTAAACATTACACAGAAAGAATATCCGCTTTGCTTAGAAAAATGCTCTTGGCAAACATTAAAATCAGTTCCCCCTCCAGTTCTTGTATATTTTTTCTCGCCATTATATCTATAAGGAGTTAAAACTTGAGAGTTAAAAGGTGCTATATCTATTTCAACACCTGTTTTGTAAATGTGCTGAAGTTCTTCAAAAAGATTTTCATGTTCTTTTGTGCTAACAGAGCCAGATTGATCCCAGTAAATTATTCCTTTAGGGATAGTCTTATGTTTAGTGCCTGGAAAACCTTCTCCGAACCTTCTTGAAGGACGTTTTCTAGTACTTATAGGTTCTGGTTTAATACCTCCTTGAATAAACTTCCTTAAAGCAGCTCTCCAGTTGATACTTTCCTCTTTTCCTTTGATGATAGCCTCTATCCAACCTTGAATATCTGTAGGTAAAACATCTCTACCATTTCCCCCTAAGTCTTTATCTACATTCTTGATAAGGTTTTCTAAAGATTTCTGGGCTATTTCTCTTTGAATACCAATAAGATTATTCCCTTGGCCATCTTTGTCACTAAAATCTAAATCAGATGCTCCGGAAGAGCATAACTCTGCTTGGTTTACTTTTGGTGGCTTTTTTTCTAGTAATTTTTGATAGTACCATCTAGAACCTTTTTTCAAATCAGTAGGAAAATAGTTTTCTACAAAGCAAAAGTATAGCAACCCTTTTTCAGAGATCTTTTTATACATTTCTTCTTTAGAAATTACCCCGGAACTTACTTCTGCTTGTAAAGCCTCTAAAGCAACTTTATGATTTGCTTCAAATTGAGCTTGGGATAGCGTCCCATTTATAAACCTAGTTTTACCTACATGCTGATTAATTTCGATATCTGTTGCTTTATTTGCTGCTTCATGATCTTGGAAGTAATCCATCATGTTTAAGTGACCATAACATAAGTGGCAAATTTCATGTTCTAACACAGCAATAAACTCCTCCAATGTTTGATGAATTGCAAAAAAAGGATTAAAAAGCATTTTATATTCTAAGCCTTGTATAGTTACACAAGCTGTCGGTATTTTAAAATCTAGTTCTTTTGAGATTCTTATTAAAATATGTGCATAATAAGGTTTGTCAAAAAGCAATTTTTTAGTAGCATTTCTTATTCTAATAATTGCTCTGTTTTCTATATCTGTCATGTATGTTCTATTATTAAGTTTTCTAAAAATTTTACAGCGGTTTCACAACCTTGGTTTCTACTCATTTCAGTAATATCTTTTCCTTCTGACATATCTATAAAAACTTGAATAAAACGTAGCTCTTTGCCCACTTCTTTCATGATTTTATAGCTGTATTCTACGCCTCTTTGGTCATTATCATAGAGTAAAATAATAAGCTTAAATTTTTTCTTTTTTATCAGTTCTTTAAATACATGTATTTTAGGGATAACACCTTCACTTTGCATACTAACTGTACAAGCGCTTGTATGTTGGTCAATAAACATTACATCTTTTCTGGATTTAGTTAAGAATAAAACAGGAGATTTTTTCAATAGCATTTGATCCCAACCTTCCCATACAGAGCTATCAGAATTATTCATCCATTTATGCTCTAAATTATAAGGCTGGTATATTTTCAAGGTCATATTATATTCCTTGTATTCATGAAAAGCATAAGCTAAAGGATCAGCTTTGAAACAGAAATTATTTACAAATACATGACTTATAGGACGAACATAGTATCTTTTTAATTGCTCACTAGATATAGAAACTTCTGACCAAAATTCCTTATCTAAAGAATTTAAATCTCTGTACTTTACTCCGATTTTAGTCTCGTAGATTTTTTTGGTTTTTGCTTTTGCAGATCCCGGATTGTTATTCTTATAATTTTCTATTAAAAAAACTAAAGCTTCATATTTATTGGAAAGATTTTCATACTCCATTACAAAGTCAAAAATATTGCCCGATCTTCCAGTAGAAAAATCTTTGTGTAATAAAGGGCCAAACTTGGTAGAAATTATCCAACTAGGAAAATTGTCTTCTCTTAAAGGACTACTTGTCCTTTTATCAAATTCAATTTCAGGATAAAGGGTGCAAAAAACATCTTCTTCATCATAATCTTCTCTAAATTTTCTAAAAGGATCTTCAGAATATAAAAGGCTATTTGTTTGGTATATCATGTTTTTTAGTTTAAAGTAAAGAAAAAAGGGGAGTATCTCTACTCCCCTTTATCAACATATTGCAAAAACAACTTTTAGTTCCAGTTGCTTACTGGGGCACCAGCTTCAGTATTGTTTGAAGAAACTGCATCTGGTGTAGGGTTATATCTTGTCATGACATCACCAGCTTTTTCAAGCATTGGTGCATCTGCATGATTACGTATAAATGACGGATATTTCCTAGGCTTAATAAAGCTGTTCTTTTTTATACTTAGGTCATTTTCTGTCTTAGCATAACCATAAGTAACAAAAACTACAAACTCTTTACCTTGAAAACCTCCAGCTTTTAAGATATTCAAGTAAATATTAAAGAACTCTTTGTACGTATTTGCATTAGCAGGAAGATTATTCAATGCTTCTTCGCCCAATGTAACACGTATCATGTGTTTAAGAGCTACGATATCATCTTCTAAAGCTTTCCTTTTCCAGTTATTCGGAGACTCTTCTGGCTCATCTGTATAGAAACCTCTATCAGTAATAGCTCCAGCTTTATCTGTAAAAATAATTTTCCAATCTGGGGCTTCTGCATGATCTCCAGACCCTTTTGGCACTATAGAAGCTACACAAATAGCTTCTCCTGCTTTTCCTCCGTTAAAGACTTTAACATCTTTTTCATCAAAAGCTTCATCATTTGTATTCCACATAATATCTATTTTATATTTTAGTTATTAACGTATTCTGTAACAGCTACTGTAACGCTAGAATCTGTTTTTTTAGCTTCTATGTCATAAGCATCTGTTGAACTTGTTTCATTTTTCACAACTTCAATACTTGTAGTGTTAAGTATTAAAGATGGAAGAGGGAAAGTAAATTCTGCAACTTCAATAGAAACTATTTTGTCTTCTTGACCTCCAAGTTTCTCCCAAGTCTTACTTTGTTTAGCATAAGAACCTTCATAGTCTCTGTGACTATGGTAGACGCTCAAAGCTGCGTTTTTAGGCAACTTTGAAATATCTTGGTTAACCAGGTTACATACGAAAGGCTCTCCACTTGAGAAATTAAAACTAACTGCACTTTCTTTAGACTCTGTGTCTAATTTCAAGATTTCTACAGCTTTAGGAGAAAATAAAATATTTCTGCTTCCTCCTTTTTTACTTGGTGGAAGTAAAAACATCATAGCTTCCCCTTTTGAAAGGTCTACTTTCTTTTTGTTTGTTTTTTTACGGCCTATTCCAAAAGTAGATAGATCTACTTCTCCTACACTTGTGATATCCTCACTCATATTACTCTTTTTTTTTGAAATTTAAAAATTGAAAATTAATAGGTTATATACCTACTGCCTTACGGATATACCCATCAACAAGACCAAGATCATTTGGCATATTGATTTCTGGGAACATTCCTAAAGGGCTTTTTGCGGTTGCAAAGTTATTAACTCTGAAAGTATATTGGTCATCTTTACCCGGAATCTTTACTTTTTGTGTGTATAACACAATTGTACTATAAGATTCAGGTATACGATCTTTCAACATATTTCCTTGTGCATGTATTTTGAATGTTAAATACCCAAATTCATCAATATATTCACTAGGATGAGCCATCATATAAACTATGACGTCTTTTCTCATTCTGTTATTTACTGCGTTAAATAAGGTGATATTATCCACTCCAAAGTCCATCCATTTCTGGAAACCTTGTTTTTTAGCAAATGCTGGGGAGTCAACAGTATTACTGGCCAACCTTGACCAGGTATCAAGAACAACACTCTTAATATGAGGTTCTTCATTTATCTTTTTAAGGTAATTCATTACATTGGTATTATCTACGTCTTCATGATAGTTCACACCCTCTTTGTAAAAATCTCTTGCTCTACTGCTAGGCAACATTTTCTGATCCGCATTCAAAATAACTGTTGTATTAGGATCGAGGCCCTGTATTTTTACTTCTCCTTCTTCCACAGGACAAATTGAAGTGGATTTTCCACTTCCTGACCTTCCTACGATAAAAACTAATTCTGCCATCTTATTTTATTATTTTGTTCTTAAAGATACTTCTTTTTTCTCTGTTTTACAATGGTTTTAAGGGTTTATTTTAAAATATTCTACTATTTGTTTTAAACTAGGATTTCCATTTTTGCCTAACTCATCTGCATAAGGCAGCTCTCTGAAAAGACCTATATCCCCTCTAAAACCAAAAGGGTTGACTACATCTGAGTCACCATCTCGGTTTTTTAAGAATTTTGCACAAATGAAAAACTTCTTCATTTGCGATAAGTCATATTCTAAGTACCTATCTAGGCCATATAGTTGAGGCTTATAAAAAGCAATTACAGTATCGGCAGCTTCACCGGGAACTGCAGAATCTTTCAAATCTCCTAATAAAGGCGCTGAACCTGCTGCTGACCTCATTCTCCCAGGATCTTCATTAGCCCTGTTCATCTGATTACATAGAGCCCAAGTTACACCGTATTTATTTCTAGTAGGGATAACACAGTTATTGATAGTTGCATCAATAGATTCTTTTAAACTTCTTTCTCCTTGGTTAGGAGATAAGAGGCCTAAATGGTCTGCTATACATATAAGATAAGTATCTGGATTATGATAAGCATAAGAAGTATAAACTAATTCTCCTGCAGGATTATGATGCTTTGTAAAAGTTCCTAATTCTGAGAGGTTATTCATTATTTCTTTATACATATACTTTCCTGTTATAGTTCCTTCATAGAATCTACAATAGTCCATTAAAAAACTTACTTCTTCTGAATGTTTAGCAATTAAGAGCCTTTCTTCTTGAGAAATTAAAGCTCCTTTTTGAAAAATCTTGTTTACAGAAAGACTAGTCTTTCCTCCTGTAAGGTCAAAGATTTTCCTAGCAGTATATTTTGCAACAATATTTTGTATAGGTAATTCCATATTGAAATATAAAATTCTCAATACAATCTTACTTTCTGGGTTGTTTAAAACATACTGTATAGGGTTAATCATATAAGCATCCAGTATAAAACTGGATTTTCCAGATCCTGTAGAACCTGCTATTAGATCAACTCTTCCTTGTTGGATGTTGGCCATGTACTTAGTCAACCTTCCAAACTGTTTGGGGTCTAAATTTAAACCTATATTTTTACCTAGGTTGCCCCTTTCTACTTGCTCTAGGTATCTTTTTTTTATTTCACTTGGCGGGATCCTCATAGTTATTTTTCTACTTCACAATTACCTTCTTCACAAAAACTACTTTATACTATAAAACTTAAGTTTTTTAAGACTTTTTTATCAAGTTTTCAGGGTACTTCAATGCTAAACTTATGTCCTGGGTGAACAAGCCTATGTTTAAGATCACATACAGCAGAATTAATGTAATTTACATCACCAATAATTCTATGTCCGTAATTTTTAACAAACGGCTCATCATGAAGGTGCCCGTACAAGTGATACTTAGGCTTTACTTTTTGTATAGTATTATAAAGACTTTTACATCCTACTTGTGTGTACAAACCTGTTGTGTAATCTTGAGTTAAATCTCCTATACCTAAAGGGGGTGAATGAGTAGCTAGAATATCTATTGAAACAGGTATTTGATTCCAATAGTTTTGAATCTTACTCCTGCTAACATTGTAAGCCCAACCTTGCCCAAAACTAGGGCTTCTAGGGCTTCCATATATAGTTACACTTTTATCTCCCTTAAAGATAGTCGTTTTTTCATCAATAAGTATAGACATATCTAATTCATCTTTTCTAAAATCTATGAGTCCAGCTTCAAAACTAGTATCGTGATTTCCAGGAATCCAAATTTTATGCTTTATTTTAAGGTCTTTAAACCAATTTAAAAAAGCATCTAATTTTGGAGCATTTAATATTGGACTACGAGGGTTAGCGCCATCCCCAGTATGAATAATACAATCTATATCTTTGATATATTCTGGGTCTTTAAGCCAGTACATTAAGTCGTGTTGCTCATGACTGTCGCTAATATGTATAAAATTAAACTTCACCTCGTTAATTTTTCTAATTGGTTTATACTAATCTTTTCTATGTTTTCTAAAAAAAGTTCAATTTTCATTGAGCTTACCAAATTGGTTTTTTTCTCCTCGAAAAGTTTCTTGATATAATTATTTTGATTCATGCTTTTAATTCTTTTGTTCCTCCATCTTCTGGAATTTCTGTACTTTCTTCACAAAAACCTGCTAGTTTACTAATTCCATTTTTTGAAATAAAGTAATCTGCTTGTGTTACATACTGGTCAGATGTCTGTGTAGCAATGTAATCTTTAGCTGCGTTAATAATAATAATTTTAGTAAAACTTGGATTGTCAGCTATAAAATCTCTCATTTTAGAGATACATGCTTTGGGATCTCCTTTTTTATACTTTGGAAATACATCTCTGTATTCCTTGATCCAATCTTCTACAGTATCTGTTTGAGGTAAGCCTACTACAGTTAAGTCTTTGTTATAACTTGTGATATAGCCTCTTGTCTTGAGGTTTTCCATATAGTTTAGATGTTGGACTTTAACTGAACTAGGTTCAACTTTCCTTAAAAATTTTCTAGCTTTTTCATATTCTTTTCTTTTTAGCATTTCTAGAAGAGCTTGCTCATTTGGAGAAATGTCTATTGAAGTGTTTACTACTGTTTTCATATAAATTTGGTTTTAATGTACATGTGCGTAAGATACCCCGAAATGCGTATCTATACCTAGTTTTACGTTAAGTTTTAATTCTTGATTTGTTTTATCGATTGCTTGCACTAAAAGCTTTTTTGCTTCTTCTTCTTCACTTATCAAGATTTGAAATAGTTGCTCATCATGAAATTGAGCAGATAATTTATCTAAGCCTAATTTTACAGAATGCCTCATCCAAGTATCAAAACAATATACACCAGTAGATTGATTAATAGTGGAAAATACATCTTTTTCATTTCTTAGTTCATACCAAAATTGACTTACAGGATTAAAAGCCCACTTTTTATTTCCTATTTGTCTTATTACTACAGTACTGGCAAAAGCTTTAATAGCCCAATTTTTAGCCCAAAAAGCATCTATGATACCTTTAGCTTTAGAATGAGGTATCCCTAATGTTCTAGCCATTTTAGTTGGGCCCACCATATAAGTACAACTGTAATTAGCTTGCTTATACTGATGTCTTACAATACTGTGATCTTCTGTTTTGTCTTTATGTGCTTGAATTTGTTCCGGAGTAAGAACTTTAGCAAATTCTGCAAGATCCAAATGAGGATCAAAATCAGGAACAAGTTGAGCTTTTACATATTCTGGATCAAAAGGCCACATGTAATGCAGCTTAGTCATGGTCTCTAAAGCTTTCATGTCTGAGCCACAAAGAGTATAACTTTGTTTTGCTCTCAGACAACTTCTAATATGAACTCCATCGGACATGTCATTTTTAAGGTTTAAATCTCCTAAGTCTGTTACACCTGGCAAGTTCACTAATTCTCTATGCATTAATCTAAGAGTATTTGTAAAACCTGCCATACCTGCAGTTAAAGTTCCATCTTTCTGTTTTTTATGAAAATTCTTTAATAGCCCTGCTCTGTGGTTTAAAACAGATAAGTCTTCTAAAAGCTTAATCTCTGGATTTTTCGGAATTAATTTTAAAATGCTAGGGCAAAGAGTTTTGTCCTTCTTTTTTATTTGGGGGACTTTTCTTTCTTTTCCGTTTTTCCCAACAGCATACTCAAAAGTTTCTGGTACCCAACCTTTAAGTGTTAAATAGTCTTTTACTTGAGAAACTGAATTTGCATTTGGGAGAAGGTACTCTTTAATATATGTATTTTCTTCTGCAGTAACATCAAAATTATATTTTTTACAGAAAGCAAACCATTTTTCAGCTGCAATAGAAAATTCTTCATTTGCTTTTAGAAAATTCTTAGGTCTTTTTAAAGTAGCTGAAACAGGTATCTTAGGCATAACAGCTTCAAGAGAGGTTGTTATATGTTGTATCTGATTGTCTATTTTATTTCTGTTATCTGCTAACCTAGGATTATCTACATATAAAGGGTTCTGAGATGCTAAATAAACCATTTTCAATTTAAAGCCTAGATAGCTATAAAGTCTTAGTGCTTCCTTTTCAGTTCCATAAAGCTTGGTTAAATAGGACCAAGATTGTTCCCATAGATGCAAGTTAATTTGCACATCTTCTTCGCATCTATGAATGTATATTTTTACATCTAAGGTCTCCCAATCAGTTATTTCTGGCTTTTTAACTCCAAAAGTTTCTCCCCAAGATTCTAGGCCATGTTTTAATTTAGGCTTTCTTTTAGGTCTGTCTGCATATAAATAGTAGCTTATAGCCAAAGTATCAAGAAGAGGTGCTTCAACAGTTATGTTTAATAATCTTTCTGCATTTGGTATATCCCAAGAAATAATATTATGGCCGATTAAGGGCTTTCCTGAACATAGAATTTCTCTCATCACATCATAAGAAGCAGTACTTTGAATACTTCTTTTTTCATTTACACTAGCTGATAAATCAATCCAACTCATACAATGTATACGAGTTGGGTTTAATCCATTAGCTTCTATATCAAATATTATCATTGTTTTGCTTTATTATATTACGATTTTTATAGCTGGAACTTGGGTATTACTAAATTCGATAATTGTTCTTCCAACAATAAGCTTATTTTTCGGAGTCATTACAGTATTAGATGAAATTATAACAAGAGCAGCAAAATCTTGTTGGACTACTGAAGATTCCTTTTCTAAACTTGAAAGAAGTTTTAAAATTTCTACCGGAGAAAATCTTTTAGTTACAGAATAAGTGTGGGGACCTAAGTGCAAACTAACTAATAAATCAGGAATAAATAAAAGCTCTGTTAAAAATATGTAGGTATCCATACTAAAAACTGTAGGAAACAAGCGGAATATTTTTAAAAGGAAGGATATATAACTTTTTGTAATTGTTTGTATAAACTGGAGGTTTGACTCTTTATCTTTAATACTAGGAAAAAGAGAACCATGATGTATAAACAGTTGATCTTTTTTTAAAGTTACAGACAAAGTGACAGGGGAAAAATGTTTTACTTGTGTTATATCAATGATTTGGTGATAATGCTCAAAAGATCTAATTTCCAATACTTCTTCTATTTTTTGAAATCTTGTTATTGATTCACTGGTTCTAAAAAGATCTTTGTGAAACATATAGTCCCTTTCAAATTTACTACTTTCTACATTCATATATTCAAAATTAAATTGTTTTTGTTTTTACTTTTGAGACATTATAGGAACTTAATCCGTTTTTTAACCAAATTTCTTCTTGTGTTCCAGCAGCTATTAAAATATAAATTTGAGCTGTATAGTCTTTTCTCCAAATAAAGCTTCTTGCTATTTTTTGTGATAATAATCCATTTTGATTATTGTCTGCTCCTAAAAGTATAATTCCACCCATTTCTTTAAAAGTGTGGCCTGTAGAACCTTTGCTTACTGCAGATAGAATATTACTAATATTAGTTTGAAAATTATTATAAGCTAAACTAGAAGAAGTACTATGAAAAAAAGCAGGGGAAATTTCTTCTGCTATTTTCTTAGTCGGAGAAAAGCATATTATTCTTTCTGTTTCGTTTTGCTTTAGTAATTCTTTAGCGACTTTTACTTTACTAGGTAAACTATGCAAAAATCTCTGTCTTGCTATTCTTACATGTTTGATCCAATTTTTATTGTTTCCAGTTATAGCTATTTCAAGAAGTTTGTTTATAGATTTATGCTCTTCTTGTTCTTTAGCAGAAAGATTTATCATCAGGATATTAATCTGGTAATCTGAAACGATCTTATCTTTGATAGCTTCTTCATGTGTATAAGTAAACAGAAGATTCAGGTTTAATACAGAATGTAAAATTTCTAGTTTTTCTTTGTCTTTAGGCATAAATCCGGTCATTGCTAAAACATGGGGCATTTTAGCTTGGCTTTTAAAATATTTCACATTTCCTAATGTCAAGTGCTGACACTCATCTAAAATGACAAAATCGTATGATTTCTTAAGTTTGTTAAGAGCGCCATAAAGTTTTATATCGCACTTATCAAGAAGCTCTTGATTCCCCCAGGTTAAAATCTGTTCTGGGATTCCATTATCTCTAAGACCTTTTTCATTGGTTACCCATAAAATAGAAGAAATATTTTTTTTATTAGCTAATATGGTTTCTATTGCTATCTTTGATTTGCCTACACGCATATAGACCTCAATGATACCATGACAGTTGTATTGAGTTATAATATCTACGGCTTTTTTTTGGACTTGTTCTCTGGTCATAATTTTAATTTTGTAGGTTTAGTAACTTTTTTAAGCTATTTTCGTAAATATAACAGCTCATCTGAGAGCTAATTTCTTGATTATGAAAGGTAAAGATAAGAAAAGTATCACAAAAGAATACCTGAGAAAGCATCCTAAAATGCTTACTAAAACCCTCGCTAGGAAACTAGTAAAAGATTTTCCAAAACTGTACCCTAATATAGAAAATGCAAGGTCTAATATACGTTATTGGCGTAAAAATTATGGAGACCGTAATAGAAAAACCATTACCACAGATGAATTTCAAAGAGAAGAAAAACATATCAAAGATTGGATGCAGGAACTTAAAGAACAAGAGCAAAATCCAGTAGAACAAGTTCCTACTATAAGAAAGAGGTTATTCTATGACATTGAAACTGCATTTGCTACAGGATGGTTTTGGAGACCAGGGTTTAAATTGACTATTACAGCAGGACAAGTAATAACTCCTGCTAGAATTATATGTATCAGTTACAAATGGGAAGATGAAGAAGTTGTGCACACACTTACTTGGGATAAAGGGGATGACTCTAAACTAATACAGGATTTCGCAAAGCTTATGCACGAAGCTGATGAAGTTGTGGCTCATAATGGGGATAGATTTGACCTCAAATGGGTGCGTACAAGAGCTTTACTACATAAAATACCTCTTAGTCCTTATATCAAGACCATAGACACTCTTAAAATGGCTAAATATCACTACAATTTCAATTCCAATAGGCTTGATGATATAGGCCAACAGCTAGGACTTGGGGAAAAAATAAAGGTGAATATCGCTCTTTGGGAAGACATCATCTTTCGTAACTCCGAAGAAGCATTAGCAGAGATGTCTAGGTACTGCGAACAAGACGTTGTATTGCTACAGGATGTATATTCTGTGCTACGACCTTATGCCAAGCCAAAAATGCACTACGGAGCGTTAAATGGGGAAGCTTCTTATTCTTGCCCTGAATGTGGTAGTGAACAAGTTAGCTTTATCAGAACAAGGACAACTGCTGCTGGCTCTATAAAAAGAGAAATGAAATGCAAAAGTTGCTTGCAGTCGTATGAAACTAATAATAAAAAATACATGGATTACTTTGAAGCAACCCATAAACATAGATGGGTGAAGTGAAATCAGTTTCATCTTTCTGATCCTTTAATTGCTTCTTCTACGTACTGGACTTGTTCTTTTAAGTCCTTTAGCTTCTTAGTTCTCTCGGCCTCTAGCCTGTGGTTGAGCGCATTCAATATTAAGTTTTGCTCCTTCATTTTATATGCGCTAAGAGCGACATACACATTCTCCAATCCTACTATACTTTCCGACATTATTTATATTTGATTTAATTGACAACACTCCTATATATGTCACCTTAGTACTACTTAATATAAGCCATCAATTGCCCATTAACTCTGTTTGTTTTGATAACTTCTACATAGTCAGGAAAATCACAATCCGCTGGTTCGTACTCAGCTATTAAGCTTTCCACCTCCAGCTCAATGTATTCTTGTTTTAGAGATTGAATGAATTTATCTGTTTCTGATTTCTTCCCTGTTGGTGTTAAAAGAGTGTGTTGGAAATTATCTCCAAAATCAATTGCATTTCTCAAATCCTCTTCTGAATAAACACCTTTTTGTTGTAATGATTTGTAACCATTAGCCCAAATAGTTTTAACTCTACTGTACTCTGCTGTTCTATTAGAATGAACATAGTCTTCAGGATTAAATTTATTTATCAAACACCATTCTAAAGCCAAGTTATCAACTTTATCCTCAACAATAATCATAGGTACATCTAAACTGATTGAGTGGTTTATTGTGGCTATGATTTTGCCGTTGTTTTCTATAAGCATATCTCCTATTTCAAATGGTCCAAAAATATCTTCACCGTCTAAATAGTAACCTTCTTTTATTTCAGCAGTTTCATCTATAACTACTTTACCTTGTTTTGTTGTTATAACTTTATGTTTCATAGCTATTTAATTAAATCAAGTGTGTAAGCATTTAAAATTGATTCTTTGCTTACTGTAATTGTAACATATCCATCATCGTAGTTATCTGTAAAACTAGGTGTTTCATTAGTATCATTTTCTGAAACTCTCATTTCACTATTTAAAAATGCTTCTTTTAAAGCTTCTGCTACATGAATTTTAGCAAATTCAATAGCTACTAACGATGCAAACTTAACTTTATCTATTAACTCTTCATAGGAACCATCTTGTTCCATTATAAGTGCTAAGTCTTCTGCTGTTGGTAGTTTGCTCATGATATCATATTAGTTAAAACGTGATTAATAGCTGTTTCTTTAGCTTCTTCTGGTGTGTCTGAACCATCAACATCATTGTCAACACCTTCTGACCAAACTTCTTCTATATTTCCATTAGGTGACACTATTTTACAACCATAATGAAAACCATCATAAAATGTGAAATCCAAAATTATATGAATACCAAAATTAATTCTAATCCACTCAATGACTAATTGTTGAGTTGGTCTTTTAACATCGCACGTTAAGGCATCAGTATATTTAACTTCTCTTTTATTTTTATTTTGGACATCATATTGGTCTCTATTTACAAAATAGTATTCAACTTTACACTTAAATCCTTTTTCTTCAAGTAATTTTGCATTATCAAAGCCAACTCTCTGTTCTTCTATGTTGTTATTTAGCTGCATATATTTTTTTTTAAGATATTAAATGTTCTTGTGCTTGTTTTAACAATACCTAACCTATTTCTTCTTCAATTTCAGTAACTTTCATTATCCTACATTGTTTCATTATTTTTTGCCAATACCTATGAAATCCCTTGTTTGGTTCTGAACCAAAATCCAATAATTCTTTTGTGCTTCTTCAAGTGTTTCAAAATTTAAGTTTGAAAATGGACTTGGTGTGATTATTCTATAAAATTCTCTTTTCATGATTCAAAGAGGGATTATTGTATTCATTTGTTTTTTTACTGCCAATTTGCAAAGTAAAAAGTTTCGTTTCTTTGTGGTCATATTTGACACACTTTCAAATTGTGTTTTAAAAAGATTTTTCATTCTAATAGTATGTAGTTGTTAATAAACCGTGCCATCTGTTAACACTTTTATGCATGTCACCTTAGTGTTATTTCTTTCATACCCACCATCCAGGAATTTTATATGACATGTAATTGAATAAAACACGTTTTGCCTTTTCATGTAAACTCATACTCATATGAAATGCAATATTTTCACATTCCTTTGGAGTGAATTCTTCTCCAACTCTGTTGGTTTTTAATTTAGCCTTCCTATATTCATTAGGGTACAATTTAAAGTACTCTAGAAATTTATGTTCTGTTATCTCAGATTCAAATTTATAAAATTTCTCCATTTTATTTCCCCTCTTTTCTTCAAATTCTGTCCACAAAATTGCAAATTCATGATAATCAAGATACTCCAGATTATAGAATTCATCATCAACCCTTTTTAAGAGTTCGATGACAACTTTCATACTTTTGCTTTCTTCTTCCCAATATTCGATTATCTTACTTCCTTTTTCTGACATATATACTTCCATGTCAGTAATATTTTTTATGAGGATTTTATAAATACCATTATTATCCCAAGGACGTAATTTCCACAACAAGGGGATCCATGTTATTATTCTCCATATACTTTTAAAGAATTCTCTAATAGGATACCATATATCATATAATATATCGTATAGTTTTTTTCCTATTACACTTCTCTTCTTTTGTGATCTCATTTTTTATGCTTTTTTAAATTGT
>Ga0209284_10003116_pt1 | contig 21129 bp, 15 predicted proteins | sample FRY03_FD_187211 | JGI IMG/M metagenome (GOLD analysis project Ga0209284, IMG submission 187211) | Freshwater microbial communities from Lake Fryxell liftoff mats and glacier meltwater in Antarctica - FRY-03 (SPAdes) (version 2) | ecosystem: Environmental > Aquatic > Freshwater > Ice > Glacier...
ACATCTTTTACTATGTATCCTTGTTGAATATAATTATCTATTTCTTTTTGTGTTAGTTCTGCTTCTAAAAAACCACCATTTTTCTGTTGAGGAATTTCTTTTCCTTGCATTTGTGTTGCTGCTCCTAATCCTAATCCTATTGGTAATACACTTTTATATATGTTAGGATTGCTCATATCAAACATTCCGTTATTCCCTGTTGCTGATTTTACATTATTTCCATAAGGTACAGCTATTTCAGATTCTTCAAAAGGAATGCTATTTTTTTCTAATTTATCAAAATCATAGTTTTTATTTAAAGGCCTACTTGACACAATGTCATAATCTTTTAAATTAACGCCTTTTATATATCTTTCTGGGTCTGATACATTTCTGTTTATTAATGGATTTTTAGAGTTTATATAAACTTCTGCAACATTTTTATAATTGGTTGGACTTCCTGGATTAAAATTTCCAGCATATTCAGCAGCAATATCCTTATCGTGATGAAAATAAGTATAATCCATGTTAGAATGTGTATTTGGACTATTACCAAAAGTTCTTCTTTTTGGAGGTATAAATTCAGAATGAATACCGTCTTCTGAACCGTGATGAAGTTTCAGAATGTTATTTTGTCTGTCAGTAACTTGCGTATTACCAAATGATTTTTTAAAATTATCACTTTGTTGTTGTACAAATTGTTCAGGTGTTCCTGTAAATTTAGAACCACTAGGATTTTTCATCCAACTACCGTCAGACTTAGCTTGTCGCTCAATAGTATTATATTCTTCCAGTAAAGGCACATCATTAGGAATTTCTTTATTCCACTTGCTCCAATTAATTTCTGATTTAAAATTAGCTTTAGAAAGAAGTCCTGTTTGTTTGGAAGTAGCTATATTATCAGCAGTGCGTAATAAACCTTTAGCACCACTTTTTGCTATTTCTTTTAAGCCTGTACCGCCTAAGATACCAGCTCCTATATTAAAAGCTGCTGCTCCATAGTTACCCTTATCAACATCTACATGGGCATCCGCAGCCCAAGCAGCCGGATTAAACATATTAACACCTTGATTGAGATAAGAATCTGCCCCAGTCCTTCTTACATAATCTGCATAATCAGGGTGAGAAGGGTCACGGAGAATTTCATGTTGGTTAACTAAAGCTCTTTTTCCACTTAACCAGTTTGCACCAGTTGCTAAAGGATCAGCTATGAAAGCATTAAATTGTCCTAGCCCTGCACCAAAAGTGCTTTGTTTGTCAAACTCTTTCTGTTCTTTTTTTTCAAACTTTTGTTGTGCAACAACTTTAGCTTCAGCTTGTAGTTTATCAAGTCTTATCCTTTCTAGTTTAGCTTGTGATTCACCAAGAGACGTTTTAGCAAAATCTTCTTTAGCTTTTTGAGCATATAATACTTTTGCTCGTTGTTGATCTTTTATATAAGGAGAGCCTTTTACTTGATTTAGTTTTTGTTGAGTAGATCTAAGATCTGGAGCAGATAATCCTGATAATCCTCTTTGAGCTTTAATTAAATTAGAATCTTCAATATCTTCTACTATAAACCCACCTTTTCTATACTCTTCTATTTCATCTTTATCTAGTTCTAATTCAATAAAACCAGGTGAAACATCTTTATAATGTTTTGCAAAATAAGTCGCATCTTCATCATTATCAAATCTCATTGCTTCTGGAGAATTTGGACCATAATTTCCAAGCATTAATTTTCCATTTACATCTTGTATTTGTGGAACAGCATAATTATCCATACTTGCCATATAATGAGTACCTGTGTTACCATCTTCAAATTGATATGGATTATCAGGAAGGTTAACCATTCTTTGTGCAGCTGGATTTCCGTGCATTTGAGCATAAGCCAATCTTGCTTTCATCATGGCTCTGTTAGCATTATTTTCATCTTCTTGAGAGATTAAACCACCTTCTTGCATTTTAGGGGCAAGAGTTCTATTTTTATTTAATGTTTTTTGGTATTCTAATAAAGCGTTCTTAGTTTCTTCTCCGTATACTCCATCAAATGTTCTTTCTTTAGTAGTTGATTTTGGTAATTTGTATCCTTTTTCGCTTAAAGATTTTTGAATACTTTTTATTATATTTTCACTTACCTCTCCTTTTAAATCTGGAGAATTGCTAATACCTAATAAATTTTCAGAATTTTTTAATACATCATCTGCTTTTTTTCCAGTAAGAAGACGACTTAATCTTAAATAATCTTTATAACTTCTTCCAGTTATTTCTATAGTGGGATATTTGTTTTTAATTTTTCTTAAAGCATTAGGTGGGGTTTCTATCCCTTTTGATTTAGGTATATCAAAAGCATCACAAACAGCATCTGCACAATTATTAGTAATTAAGTTCCAGTCAGAAGGGGTGTAATTTGCTTTAACCCTATTATAATCGCCACTAGGAGTATTTATAACTTTATCTATAAATTTGTCAGAATCAGCACCATAAACATTATAACTTTTTTCGCCTTTATTTACAACAGGACTTAATCCGTATGGGTAATTTCCCCTCCAGTAACTATCTATAGATGTATTATTATCATTAATAGATGCCGATATATGACCAGGCAAAAATTTACCCAATTTAGGATAGAAATTAACTTGTGCGGGATGATTAATATCTAGTGGGTGAACAAACTTTCCATTAACACCATATTGACCTATTTCTTGTCTTGGAGTTCCTGCATAGTCTGTGTTTTTTCTATCTCCTTTATACATATACTCTTTTTGTCCTGCGCTTTTAGCTTTCCTATAAGCATCTCCTTTAGTTTTTTCAGAACTATAATCTTCTAATCCCCACTTTTTATATTGGTGATAATAATACATCGGATTTAAATAAGGTATCCAAGAACTTTCATCTCTACGAACTTTTTCTTCTTTATGCCAAGCAGCTAATCTTTCTGCATTTGCTTTTTTCTCAGCTTCTTGTTTTTTAGCGGCTGCTATTTTAGCTTTAACTGCAGCATCTTCTTTAGCTTTTTGAGCATATAATACTTTTGCTCGTTGTTGATCTTTTATGTATGGTGATCCCTTTACCTGATCAAGTTTTTGTTGAGTAGATCTAAGATCTGGAGCAGATAATCCTGATAATCCTCTTTGAGCTTTAATTAAATCAGAATCTTCAATATCTTCTACTATAAACCCACCTTTTCTATATTTATCTATTTCATCATCATCTAATTCCATTTCTATGAAACCATCGAGAGGTTTTTGTTCTTCTAAATCTAAAGGAGGTCTTCCCCAGTTAATAGAATTATACTCAGCTTCTCCTTCCATAGTATAAGGATTATTATACTGAGCATCGTCTGTAAATTTATTATACCAAACATCCTTATTTATAAAATCTAATTCTGGAGCATACTCTAGTCCGGTTTCCTCATTAAACATTAATGCTCTATTATCTTCAAAAAACTGAACATCATTGGCTTTTCTATTATAATAATCTTGTTGTAATGCATTTGACCCAACTATAGGAGGTCTTTGTTTTGGAGATAAAGGATCTGATCTTAAATCACCAGTTCTATTTTGCCATGCATGAGCAAGTTCATGAGCAATTACTTCTTCCTTATCTCTATCTGTTTCTGATAAATAAACGGTATCTGTAATTGGATCGTAATAAGATCTTTCATCCTCTTCAATATAACGTAATTTTACTTTATTATTTTCTCCTCCTTCTTGCATTTGTGGATATTCAGTAAAGCTATTAGAGTTTTCAAATGTGTGATTACCTGTATTAGGGTAAACCATTCTTGCTGGATCATTATCTGGTACTACCCATAAAGGAATATTACCATAACCATGTGTAGCCATTGAGTTACCGGGTATTTTTACAGGACTCTTTCTATTATCAGGATTCCACATGCCCATAGGATCATAAATAATATCTCCCTTGTAGGGATTAGGCTTTTTGTACTTACCTAGATCTATTTTGGATAATACTTTTTTATTGCTCATTACCTTTGGGATAACTGATTCTTACTAGTGGTTAATTTTAATATCATATTAACATCTCCGGATACATCTTTTCTTAAATTTAAAAAGTTTAAATAATGTCTAAACTTCTTTCTTTGTAGGAAAGGTTTATTGATATCCATATTTGCTGGATTTAAAGTTTTAATATAACCATTGGATTGTGTAATCCAAAGATTTTCTTGAGTATGATTACCTAATAATTCTGTTGTACCTGGTATTAATGGACCCGTTGGAGGATAATTGGAAGCAGTAGGAAATTCTCCTCTGTTTTTTGTTATATCCCAAAATTGATTAAATCTATATTTATTCTCTTCTTTTGAAAATAAAATATCAAATCCTGGTAAAGGTGCTACGTTAGGTTCAATAAGTTGAGCTGGTAAAGGCTTCGGATACTCTAAACTTAGAGATACATTATTTTTAGGAAATATATTTAAATTTAAATATCCTGATACTTGTTCCATGTTATATATAACAGCTTTATCAAAGTTATAGTCTAATACCTGGAATTGATCTACACAGCTACCTACATTTCTTTTATAACATTCAAGAACATACTGCATAGATTTTACAGTAGTTACACTTTCTCCTGTTACAATAGGAATTTCAATTTCAAAGGGATAATCTTGACCATAAAAATTACAATAACTATTACAAACAAAATTATGTTTCCATATAGTATTATCTTTAGTAGTCATAAAGTTTGTCTTAGTACCCATAGATAAGCTTGGATGCCAGTCATGATAACTAATCCAAAAATTATTTTTAGGTTCATAACTCAATGTCCATGAAGCATCTTCAAACAGCATAGGATCTCCAAGTAAATACTGACCACCTGTATTTAATAAAAAATAATCTCCTTGACCTTTTTGCGGACCAATTTTAATTAAAGGCACATAGGTTACATTACCTATACGATTAGCTTTTAATTTATAATCTTTTTTAGTAAAATAAATTATAGCATCTGTATTATCATATAAAGCTTGACAACCAATACCTGATACAGGATTATCTTGATAAGGATAATCAGGAAAATCTTCCGTTAATTTATAAGGTAAAAATAAGTTAAACCACCATTTTAAACCACTTTGGGAAATTTCTTTTAGTCCCTCACCATAGCTAAATATTTTACCTTGATTTTCTGACATATAAAATAAACCGGCAGGTGTGGATATTACAGCTAGTCTACTTTGAGAAGAACCATATTCATAAGGTTTATCAGCATTACTAACTGCTTGACCAGGTTGACTAAATAAACCACCATCACCGATAGTAATTTTAGTATTTAAATCTGTTTGTAATGTGTCAACTCCTTGAAACATTAATGGACTATCATTTTTAAATGTAATAAATAAACCACTCTTGTTTATAGATTTTACTCCACTGATTTGAGATTTAAACTCTGTATAGTTATTAGGTAAAAAGATAAACCAGCTATCTTTAAATGATTCGTTTTGTTGTTGTAAAGAATAATAAACTCTATCTGGATTATAAGTATAACATAACTTAGCTACATTAGGATCATAAAATCTACTTTGTAAAGAACCTTGTGAAAAATATTGAGTAAAAGCTTTAGATATACTTAATGAATAATCATATCTATATATGTTACCTCTTGTAATAATTTCAGGTTTTATATTAAATAATGCAGGATAATCTGTATATCTATATGGATCATAATGCTTTGCTCCTACATCAAGACTTTGTTCTCTAAAATCAACAAGTACATCAGATTCTACAAAAAAGTCTCTTACTGCAGAATTAGATAAATAGAAAAAAGCTTCTTTTACACCAAACACCCCCGCATAGTCAGAAGTTGTATTATTAGCATAATTATATAAAGCATTATCTAAGTTATAAAATCTACTAGGTAAAGCTCCTGTACCAGGAACACTGGGTGTTTGACCTGAAAGATTCGTTAAGTCAAAAGCTGATGTTATATCACCTATATCATATTTAATACTATTAATTGCAAATTTTGGTGATGGTATCATAGTATGAATAAAATAATTATATTCAAATCCATCAGGTTCTTCATATAACCAGTCATAGAAAAAGAACATACTGTTTTTTTCAGTATATCTATTTATAAAAGTATCTCCTCCAAAAAATATTGGTGTTTTAGATAATGTTTTTTGAATTAAAACACTACCTGGTGTAGTTGTAATAGTTGGACAAACAGTACTTGTGATAACATCATAAAAAACATTATCTTCTGTGCCTATAGTTTGTTCACAAGGAACAATGGGTATTTGTTTAATTCCTTGTAACTGACCGTATTGATTTCTAAGTCTTACTTTTAAACCACCATAGTGACTAGCAATAGGTAAACTAAAAACTGAATCGGTTGTTTTAAAATCTGGTTTTCCAGCAAGTGAAGATAAACTATTTAGGGTTCCTATCGTAACTAATGATTTATCTATATTAAGCTGAGGGGGACCAAAACTATTGTTATTTCCATTAAGAGTTCTTATTGTAACTGTATCAGATCTTTTTAAATTATTAATTACATAAGATCTGTAAGCATTAATACTAGTATCCAAATATCTAGGAACTTCTTGAATACCATCTCTAATATAAAAACTATCTGGTGTTTTAAATCTTACAAAATTTGTTGATCCTGATAAAACAGGAGGTGTCATTCTACTATAAAAACCATGAGCAATGGATTGTAAAGCATATTGTCTATACGGCAATAAAGCTAATATTAAATCTAATGCTGCATTAGCTCCTTCAGCAAAATAAAATAAAATACTACCTGCAGCACCAATTATTCTTAAAGGTGCTGGTAAATAAGTCCAGTTAGACATTTCAACAGAACCTTGAATACCCATCATTGGAAGCACACCTGTTCCAGGAATTACAGCTGCTATATTGGAAGCTGTCGATAATGCAATACCAGCTATTTCTTGTCCCGTGGGTAATCCAACTAGCGAAGTTATAGCATCACCAATCTCACCAAAACTTGATCCATAATATGCTGAAAGAGCAAGATTATAAGTACCAACACTGGCTGCCATACCAGAAGCAGCAGCAAGCTGAACAGGTGTCGGAAAAGTACCAACACCTACAGCAACAATACCTGAATTATAAGTAGCTGCAGCATCTTGTGACTGTAAAGACTTATTAGTTTTTTTACCAATTAAAGATACTATGGCTTCAGCTACACCTAATATAAACATCGGTATCATCACTAGATCTGATACTAGTTTAAACTGAGGATGTTGATCGGGTTCTTGAAAATTTTGTGTACTCTGTCCTGATAAATATCCATAAAGTTTTAATTCACTTGTAGACAAAAAAGGATTTCTAAACATTGTGTCTGGAGAATGAAACGTAATAATATCTCTAGGCACACTCTGATTTAAAATTGTACTACTTGTTCCTGTGGCAAGCATTTTAATATAAGGATCATTTACACCATAATTACTTTGACCATTTGATCCTGAATTGCCTAAAGGTATTATTGTATTAAAAGGATAATTAGGATAAACACCAGTTCTTCCTCTATTGGCAGATCCTTTTATTTCATAAGTTCTAACATTATTAATCATACCTTTAGCAATAATTGATTTATTGCTTTCTCGGGAACCTCTTAATATTTCATAACCTACAATACCAGCTATATCATTACCATCATTATCTTTAGGAGTAAGTATATTTTCAAAATATACACCCATTATTCTTATAGTTAATGGATCACCTATAGTCGCTGTATTAGGATTACTTTCAAAATGAATTGTTTCAAGACTTAAACAATTATCTGGAAACTTATGGTGTCTTATTGGTAAACCACATAAATCATAAGTAAGACTAGGGGTAGCTTGTAATCCAGTCCAACAATGATTACTTGCATTCCAAATTTCAGGTTGATTATCTGGATAGTATTCAGTAGACTCCCAATAACCCATAAGACCTTTTGCAATCACAACACCTCCATCAGGTAATGTTGTAGTTGTTATAGATGTTTGAGAAGCTGTATTATAAACTTCAAACACCTGATCATCAGCAGTTAAAGAATTCTTATCCACTAAGAGATCTGTTTCACTTACCACAGCTCCTGTAGTAGGTACTACATAATTATTTATAGGTGCCCTACCTGGTATATGATAAGAAGAAGATTTATCACCTGTATTATACACCCAACGTATAAAAAAACTATAAACCTCATCTCTTAAGTAACTACCTTTCCAACCACCTTTTACATAGTAATTTGATGGATATTCAACAGAAGCCCACTTAGCTTTAATTAAATTTGCTAAAGGTTGGTAATTAAAATCAAACTTACTTGTGGGCCCTACTCTAAGTAAATAATTATTTACTTCAGCAATTTGATCAGACTTTTCATATACAGGAGTTTGTATAGGTAACTGCTCAACAGGTACACTTATTAAATCTTCTTTAATTTGATCTAATTCAATTCTTGTTGTCTTTGTTGAATAAAGACCAACTTGTCTTGCGACAGTACCCTGATTTATATTTTGTACTATAACTAATATAAATTCTTGAAAATGTGCATGATCGGCATCTACAGTTATAGTTAATGATCCTGATACATCATTCGGTGCCCACAATGGTTGAGTATTACTTGGTGCAAAATAATCAGTAACTTTTTGTCCTTTTATAGCATAGGCTATAACAGCATAATATGTTCCGTTTCTTAATCGCCCACCAGTTGACCCAGGACTTAAAGTAAGACAAGGTGTGCTCATTAATCTGGCTAGTCTTAACTTATCACAATCTAATGTATTTAAATCTATACATGTAACACAACCTTCAATAGGATGTCCTGGAGGCCAAACATTTGGAGCAGGTTGAACAATTCCTCCAGAATCAGTACATATTTGATTCCAAGTTACACCTGGCCAAAGCATTTTATTTGGACCGTTTGTATAAAAATTTAAATTTGCTCCAGCACCTATCCATGTATAATCATTAGGAGGCCATGTTTGAGGATCACCAATATTAATATATCTATCAGGATTTAAACCATCTGCAAAATATCCTTGCCATGTACAATCTTCTTTTTCTCTAGATACTCCCGATATTAAATTTCTTTTATCAAACCCCAAACAAACATCCTGTACAATAGGTCTATAAATACATCTTTCTTCTTCTAATAAACCAATTTCAGAACTCATTGCTACACCCTGAAAGTTATGACCTGCTGTAAAAACTAACCACTTATCAGAGTATAACTGTATAGCTCCAATAATATACTTATGTGTTATGTAAGAAGGCATGGTAGCTCCTGTAGTTGCACATAACATATTAGAAGTTTCATTTGATATAGTCCCCAAATCTCCTTCAACAGTATTGTTTGTTGCATTACGAGCATGTGTCCACATCCCATCTTGAACAAAAGAAGGATCCGAATCTTTACTTAAACCTTTAGTATAAATATGATTTAAAATTTGCGTTGTATTTTGTATTTTTGCCATAATTAACCAACTACTCTAGTGATATTTGGATTCTGAGGATATGCATTAGATGGTGTGTTTGAATTAAACATGTCATAATATTTAGAGTTTTGAGCTCTTCTGTTAGTCCACCATATATCATACAATTCTTTAAAGTTTGGAGTATTAACTAAACTAAGAGCTTGATTTCTAGCAGCTCTAAGTCTTTGATCTATTAGTCCCATTCTTTGAGATACATCTTCACCATTAAGATATAAGTTTTCTAATATTCTTTGTTTTAAAGCATACTCATAATATTCATTAAGCAAATCATGATCAGGAACCATTAGATTACCATTGTCATCTTCCATTTGACCTTGATAATTTATATACACAGTACCTTCTTGAAAATTAGTAAAGAGAAAGCCTCCTTTAATCCAACCCTCATTAGGGGCATTTACGCTTAGATTAGGACATCCTTTTTCAACTCCTTGTCCAATCTTCATTCTTAACGGAATTAGTTCCTTATACACTCTAGTTTGACTTGAGTTAATAACTTGTATTAATTCATAGTTATCACCTTTACAATTCATAAACACTCTTGGACTAATACAAGTATTACCATAAGGGTTAGCTGGATCATGAGCAATAGGTATAACAGGTGTAATAACACCTGCATTAGAAGGACAAGCTGCTGTATGATTACAAGGATTACTATTGCAAGTATTACAGTTAACTGTTATAGGTGCGCATAAATCTACAGTAGAAGGTGTTTCTACATAAGGCACTTCTTGAATATTAGTTCCGGAAGCAGCTCCACCATAACCTGTAGAAATTACAAAATTACCACACATTAGACCATAATTAAAGGTGTAGAAATCATCCGGTAATTTTACTCTACCGTGACAAACATCTAATGCAGCTTCTTTAGTTTGATTAAGTCTAAGACCTAAATCATAGTTAATCTTTTTAGCTAACTTAATAAGCTGTTGAGGCTCAATCATATTCTCTAAAGCAAAAGTATTTAAATCAATAGTTACATCTTCTAACAATTGATCAAAAGTTCGGTATCGTAATGTGTAGTTAAAGTCCATTATCTAAATGTGTTTTGACCATCATCAGGACCATCTGTAGGTATAGATAAAGTCATTGTTAATTCTTTTATTACAAACTGTTCTACTTCAGAAAATAAATATTCAGGTAATACAAAATCATCATCTTGTCTTAATAAACAAGAATCTGTATCGCAAGTATCTACAGGACCATCAAACATAGCTTCTATTCTAATAGCATCCCAATCTATATTTGGACAATAAATATAACCATTGAGATACCAAAAATATTGTTTTCTGTTATATTTAAAAGTTGTTGATTTAGTAATAGAAGCCCATGTACCGGGATCAGTTCTAAACATTTCAATAGTTCCATCTATAGAAGATGTAGTACGGATAATCGGACCAAACATTCCATTAAGTATATTGGGTAATTTTTCTTTTGATCTTTTAAAATAACATTCTGAATATACACCAATACAACCAGCTTCAACTTTATCTACATCAATCAATTCAACATAAGGCATAACCTTAAATATTTGACTCATTTTCATTAGTCTGAATTGATTATCTTCTCTTTTAATTAATGTTTGTGCATACTTTATTAAAGAATAATAAATTGTTCTATCAGTTAAGAATGCATCTTCTTTAACAGCTTTTAGAGTATTTCTTACTCTTGATATTGCCTCACCTATTGTTGTCATAAGTCAAATTCATTATAATTTTCCAAAGCTTTTGCGGTTTCTTTGGCTTTTATTTCTTTATAAACAGATCTACTGTATGCCCATTGTAATTTAGTTTTTGGATCAGCTATCACATACATTGGCCAGTTCTCAGGATAAGTTTTTGCTACAGCTCTTTTAAATTCTCTACATGCTACAAAACTCCAAAATTCTCTATTCTTTATTTTATGTTTTGGAGCATGATTAGAAAAAAAGATTTTAGCTAACTTTCCATCTGATTCCCAGTTTTTATTAGTTACCGTTACACCATACTTTAACGATTTAGCATAGTCAATATTTTCTTTTTTACTTTGCTCACATGTTCCGATAAAAAGCCAACCCATTTGTTCCGGCAACTGAATACCATCTCTATTGTCAATAACATTTTGATAAACTGTTTGATTAAATTTTTTAATTATTGTTCTTATTAAAGTTTCATCTATTTCTTTATACCTGATAAATTTCTTTTTAAATAATTTAAAAAAATCTTTATCTAAAACATTCTTTATAGCAGGTCTAAATCTTGGAGCTTTTACATCAGGTTTTTTAAATTCTTTCATACTAGATATATATATTAATATACTAAAAATTAGTGACACTAGCAAATATACTAAAAAAAACAAAGCCCCCGCAAGTGCAAGGGCTATGCTGTTGTTGTCACAGAAACCAACAAACTGTAACTTTTTTTTATGGATGTAATGCACAAAAATATGCTACTACAGCCTGTAATGCTGTAGACATATCTGTATTTGAAGCTACTATAGTAATATCACCACATATAATCGCGGGACCTGTATAAATACTACATTGAGCATCTGTTACAGTATAACAAGGTTGAGGTGTAGGACAACCTACTGAAGTTGGGCATGAATGAGGAGTAACTAAGAAATCATCTTGACATCCACATTTACTACATGTACTTAAAAGACTCATTTTTATTTAATTTTTGTAATTGAAAATTGAATTGAATCGGCAAACTCACCACCATATGAATTACCGTTATAATCTCTATCTGTTAAATTTAATAAACCTAAGTGTATAACTGTATCTTTTATTAGATATGCTAATACTGATGTAGAAGCATTGAAAGTTTTATTTACTTCAGGTAATATTGTATGAAATTGTCCTGATAATAAATTATTTGATAAAGTATATAAACCTACTCCAAAAGATCCTGCTGCTGTGCCTAATACACCTGATTGCCAATAAGCACTGTAATCACCAACTGCTTTTAAATTTGCACAACCTTCAATTAAATACATACCATTTATAGTAACTGTGAATGAACCTGTGGTAGCATTATCAAAAGTTCCAAAAGAACAAGCTGGTACAGAAGCATTAGCAACATAAGAACCAGGTGTAGCTGTAGCCGTTACTACTAAATTATCAGAAGCTATAGAAGTATACTGGTGTATGACTTGACCATCAAGTAAACCTGTAACTAAAGCAGGATCTTTTAATAAAATTGAACCATCTAAAGGTTGGTAACTAGAATTTATAGTCATGCTTGCTGCAAAAGAACTCAGTCCTGTTGAAGCTACAGTATATGTAGTTGTTGTTCCAACTGTAACAGGTGTGACTGTGATATTTGCTCCAGCATCTACAACTGTAACTGCAACAAGAGATGCTGTATAGTTAAATATATCACATATACTAATCCAAGCATTAGTAAATGAATCAGCTAATGTTAATGGTGTACTCACCCAATTAGTTGAATATGCAACACTCATAGGTGTTCCATAAACTAAAGATGTTGAGGTTGACAATATACAAGCCGAACCTATTGCTGCATTAAGAGAAGGTGTTGTACCTAAAACTGTTGTTAACGCACAGTAGCCGTAGACAGGATCATTAATTAAAGCATTTAAAACTAAATCTATTTGAGTAGCTCCCCCTCCACTTCCTATAAGAGGAGAATTTTGTAATGTACAATCTACCAAAATAGAAGGTAATGTGTATGATACAGCTGGTGTATTTTCTAATACAGTTACTCTTAAAGATACATTAGTAATCTGATTTTGTAAATCAACAATGTCATCTATAATTGCACACACTTTTTCTGCAATTAAAGTGACATAATCCACTAATTGCATAGTTGTTTGTGTTCCCACAATAAAACAAGAAGCTACAGTTACTACACAATCAGGACAAGTACTTGATACAGGTGATCTACCACCTGTTGTAAAATCTGTAGTTGTTGTTGTTACAGTAGGAACAGTACTAGGAATAATAACTTTTTCTAAAGCACAAATATGATTGATTAAAAATTGAATAAGTGCTTGAAAATTTGTTGGAGGACATGCCGTTAAGTCAAAACATGAAAGATCATAATTAGTTATATTAAGTTGATCCATGATTACACATAGTTCTGTAGCCAATTTTGCTATGACTTCAGATACAGTATCTCCTTTACATAATTTAATGCATGTTAAATCAGGTCCTTGCCAAATAACACAGTTACTTGATATTGGACTACAGGGTGAGTTATCTAAATTTAAAGGTTTCATATTTTTTACTGTTAATATAATATACAAATTATAATTAAGAATTGCAAGTCTCTTACCGACTACATGAACAATCCGTTACTGTATTACGACCACATGCACAACCGGTTACAGCACAAGGATAAACCGGATTATATAGTGCGGCTAAGTCAATTATTTCTTTTTTAACTAGCCAATATTCATCATCTTCTGGACAACAATTACTAATACCATATCTTAATGCAAGAACATCTCTATAAAGAATTTGTGCAGATTTACAAGTAATGGTTTCATATTTATCTTCACTACATATTGGTGTATTATAACCAGGTCTTACACTTCTTTTAGGATATATTGTAGTTGGACAAACACCATTGACACAGTCTCCAAAAGATTGATAGTAACTTTGACAAGAAGTTGTTTTAATTGTAACAGGTGTAACCAAAGGAATACTTGAAAAACTTTTCCATATACCCGATGGACAATCAGATTTTGAAGGAGCTAAGTAATAAGCATCATTTCCTAAAGCATCATTCATTATCCACTGTGTACCATTATAATAAATAAATAATATAAGACCGTTATACCATGTACTTTTATAATTTAATATAGTAGATGATTTATACCAAAGACTACTTACAGGTGTTACACCCGTAGTTATAGTTTCAATTATACAAGCACATCCGTCAACCTCTAACCATTTTATTAAACATATTTTATTACTTGTAGCTCCCGCAGCAACAGTTACAGTTTGAGTTATACCATAACAATCTATATAACTATATGTATAATCAATTGCATTATCATTACGTACTGTTGAACAAACACAAGGTGCTGTTGTAACACAAGTAATGCAATCAATATATGAATCTAAAACAGTTACTATACTAGGATTAATAGGAATAATAACATCTGATACAGTCCAGCAATTATCACAATTTGCAATCTTTATAACCTTACCAACATGAATGCTTACATCAGTATAAGTATATACAACTTCACTTGTATTACAATCAGTTAATTTATAATAAGGTCTTAAACAATCTTCACAGTTTTCAAAAGAAGTTATTATAACTATTGTTTGTACAGAAGGGGGTGCATAGTCAATTAATTCAACAATAAAACAACCACAATCTGTCAGTACTGTTTGATTTATATAAGCTGATAAATCATCATATGTATATTGAGTTTGAAATGTGTTATTACAACTTGTAAGTTTGTAAGCTACTATAGGCTCACATGCTGCACAACTTGAAGTAACTATTGTTACAATGACATCAATAGCACAATCACAAGCATCTTCTGTACTTTCAACAGTCCAACATTCTGTATATCCTACAATTTTAATTACACTTGAATCTAAAGCATAAGGTAATAAATTATATGAATTACTATATAATATATTTAAAGGATCATTACAATCAATAAGTTTATAGCATTTTACAGGACATACATTATCTATACAAGGTCCTAAAGGAGTTATTGTATAATTAGAAGATGTGTTACCTATAATAGGATAGATCTTAGAACATAATGTTAACCATGGAGGTGTTGCGCCCGGTGTAATTTGTACTAATTGATCTAACCCATCTATATACTCAACATAAGTAATACCGTCAGCTCCTTCAATATAATAACATATAGGATCACAAACACAAGGTGTTACATCATTGATTACAACTGCAATAGCATCTGGACAAGTAGCAGTGCTTAATAAGGAAACATAAACACAACCTGTAAAATCACCATAAGTAATGCTTACAAATTGATTTAAATGTGCTGATAATAATAGAGTATTACTTATAAAAGAAGCACCCGTTCCATTACAAGGACTTAGTAAATAACAAGGACATTCAAGGGGAAACTTATTTTCAATTACACATGTAGGAGCTCCTTGACAATAACTAAGAACAGAACCATCAGGACAAGTCCATACACCGGGATCATTAGGATCAGCAATTTGCTGACCTATCATAGTAGATGTAGAAAATAATATATAAGAATCAAGATCAGAAGGTACATTACCACAATTACCAGGCCCTATAGCAGGATTTGTAAACAATGCTTGAAAAGTTGTAACATCTATATTATATATTTCTGCTCCAAAAGCTTTAGGATTATTATTAACATCAATACTAAAAGCATTCTCTCCACATAAAGTTATTGTATGTAATCCTGCTGTTAAAGTAATTGGAAAAACATGCCAACTTGTAAAAGGAACCGTATCAGCAGTATTACCTATTAAATCAATTAAAAGTACACCATCAATATATATTTTTACTGAATTATCGCCAGCAATACCTATTAAATATTGTTTAGTTTCAAGAGGTTCTACACAAAAATCAAAACATAAATCTACCAAAACAGGATAACCAGTAGCCCAAATACCAGTTGTATTTAACTTACCCCCTGTACTACCTGTAAGACAACCTGATATATATGATCCCCACAATAAACTTTTTACAGTATTATTTAAAATAGGTATTGTTAAGCCAGTTCCATTATTATCTTTTAAGAAAAAACTAGCATTTGGTCCTGAACCTATAATAGGAAAAATATATGATGAAATATCAGTATATAATCTTAAACCATTAAGTGAATAAGAGGTACTTTTATCACCCGCATCAACAGTCAGTAATCCTCCTGAGTATGTAGCTGCTGTTGTAACAGACATAACACATTCTCCATCAACAAGTATATAACCTGGGGGACAATCACAGGGAGGTGGATCACAAGGTTTACATTTTTCATCAGTGCAAGTACCAACAGGCGATAAGACAGTCATAGTAGGAATGACAGGGTAAGAAGTAAGGGTTTGACTTGTATATGTAGTAACTGTATAACAATGACCTATTTCTAATATTCCACCACTTCCTGGATAATTAGATGCCCCTGTAAAATTATAAATACCACCATTTGTAATATTGGCAGTTCCACTAAAAAATATGTCAGGTCCTCCGCAACAATCTACAAATTTATAGTATGGATATATATTACTAGTTGGAATTGTCATAATTAATATTTATTATAAATAGTATTTTATTTTTTTATTGCTGTGTTTATAATTTTAATTTTTGATTCTAAAGTATTAAGACATGATGAACATGCTGGAGTACCATTAGAAGCTTTTCTTTTTTGACAGCCACAGGATATATTAACCCCGCAATTTTCACATTTTGACATAATTAGTTGGTTTTTAATTAATTAACAATTTATACATTCCATTTTATTCAAAAGCTTTAAAGCATAATTATATAAACTCATTCCTTTCTGAGGTTCATGACACGTTTCTACTTTTGACTTAGCTGCTTGAAAATACATGAAAATCATTCTTAATGCTTCAAGTTTTTCTTTAATTGCAAAAGGAGGAGCACATGCATTTATATCAGTTTGACATAAAACTTTATTGTATTTGTTTAATGCTTTTGACATTCTCAGATGATTATACTCTACATATACTTGTTCATTTGGAGAAACACTATACTTAACTATATATATTCCATCAGGAATATTACTATAACTTGTACCACATTCTGTACTTTGTAAACCTAAATCACAGGCTGTTATATTTTTGATAAACCCTGCACTAACAGGTAGCTCAACTGAATGTGTAAATCCAGGAACTGTAATAGCTAAAGTCTCACAAACAACAGGTATTAAATCTGTATAAACACTTGTATCCATAACAGTCATAACGCATGTATTTAAAACTGTAGGTATTTCTAAACTTAAAACATGATTCGCCATAATATATTATAAAAAAAAGGGGAAAGGAGTTTAGAACTCTTCTCCCCTTTATGTTTTTAAATTAAAGTAACTTGATTAATTACAAGAAACTGTATTATAAGGATTATATGTAGGGACTGCTGGAAAAGCAACAGGTACTACACATATTGTTGAACAAGTAATTTCTTCAAGTTCACACACTGAACATCCTGAAGTACCTAACCAAGTTCTTACATCTGTATCAAATGTTGCTAAAACATTTTGAGAGAATACTTCTAGTAAATATTGATCATTATCAAATGTACCAGAAGGATTACTAAAGCGAGGAACACTGTGCAAGATAGAGTATCTGTGATACAAAGCACTGCGACTAACTGAACTAACTATTTGGTTACCTTGAGTAATCTCACGGATACGTAAGTCTGTTGCTAAGAAATTCTGTCTATAAGACTCTGACATAGTCAATTCTCTTAAGATAGTTTCTCCTAATCCTTGAACTTGTAAACCTTGACATTCTGTTACAACACATAAGCTTTCAAATGTACATGGGTCACCTGCTAGATCTACTTCTGATGCATACAATTTAACCGGCTCAACTTCATAGAAGTCAGACAACTGGAATGTACAATCACCAAATTTAGTATCAACATAAGCACCATTTAAGATTAAACCAGCTGTAGCATCTACGATGTGTCCTGCAGATACATAGTTATCCCAAGTATTAGCTCCTTGAGCAGCTAAGAAAGTAGCTGATGTTCCTGGTGCATACCAAAGAACTCCTGCTTCATCTTGTACAACTACTTGTACAAATGCGGATACAATAGGACTGTTTGTAATTCCGCTTGCCCATTTGATCATTACTGTAGTAGAATCAACTACAACTGGTGCAATTGCTCCTTCTGGGCAACATCCTGTATAAGCATCTGTAGTAAAGTAAGCATTGTGATCTAAGAAACGTAATGCTGGGGAACCTTTAACATCAAGACGTAGATTATATGTTTCACCACATAAAAAGTCTTTAGAGCAAGAAGTGGTAGTTCCACAACCTACTTGTGTATGAGCAACAGTTATTGTTTGAACATCTACTGTAGCATCACTGTTACCTCCAACTATTCCTACTGCTTCGTCTATTACAAATCCTTTTCCTGGACTAACAATAATAGCCTCTGTAACAATTCCTGAAACAACTGTAATTTGAACAGTAGCTCCTGTACCACCTAAACCAGAAACAACAGAAACAACCGAAATTCCGTCTGTATAACCAGTACCACCTACTAGAGTAAAAACTGATAAAATACCACCACCTAAAGTCCAATAAGTTGCACCTACGTGAATTACATTATTTTGAGGAGAACATGGAGCTACTGAATAGTAACGAGCCACATACTTTGGGTTAATCATTTTAGACTTGTTAGTCTCTTGATAACCACCTGCCAAAGGCCCTATTTTGTCATTTGCAAAAATTGCTGAACCAGCAAGATATGCATTACAACAAGAATCAGGTGTAATTGTCAAGTTTGTTTTAGGATCAAAAATACCAATATAGCCGTTAGCTGTTTGTGAAGAAGCAGCGGCTTTTAATTGATTTAACCCATAAGTAGGAACACCATCTGTAGTAACATAACCTCCGTTAGTACTTGTAGCAATGCTTGTTCCATCCATTTTATTTACAGCAACTCCTGTTACGGTTGGCCCTGTAGCTAAAAATGCTTTCTGAAAAGCGTGATTAAAATAACTCATTTTTTTATTGTTTTAATTTATAAATATATATTATAATATACTAAAAGTTTTTGACATAACAAAATTATTTCAAGAACTTTCTAGGTTTTTAAATCTAGTTAATTATTACGTTCTGCACTATCTGTACCTCTTGAGAATTGATTTACTGATTCAATGTCTCCTGCTAATACAGCTGCTGCTTCATCTATTATTAATTCTACTATATCATCTTTAAATTCTGAATTCACATTTATCAGTGATAAGTCACCCGTGTAAGGATCAATACAGTCTTTTATTTGAATTTTAACAGGTTGTCTATAATATACAAGATCAGCCGTTTGTAACTCAAACTCATTGTTTGTGTAAATATGCACTTTGTTACTAATTAGTGTTGCAAAAGTTTCAGACCATTCAAAACTAGGTTGCTTAGACTTATCTTTTAAAAGTTGATTAAGATTTCCTTCTTCAGCTAAATAAACAGTCATTCTTCTTTTTTCACAACATTCTTTTTTTGCATAAGCATCTACTCTTTTCCACTGTAAATAATCTATAGGAATATCAGCTTTATAGTAATACTCTTTACTTTGAATAGATAAGTCAACATCTTTAAGTAAGATTTGTAAATCATCTTTTCTTCTATTTGATTGCTCATCACCTTCTTTTACAATGTTAATACCATGTAGTTGTCTCCTAACCCATTCAACTTGAGCTTTGTTAAAAGCTTCTACTATTTGCCAACATTCTATGTTATCATAATCTTGGCTGTCAAGCTTGTTAAGTCTTTGTTTAATCTTTATGGTAAGTACACTGTTTTGCATTATTTATTTTTTTTAGTTTTAACAGAACCTCCTTTTTTTAATTCAGATTTAATTTTAATAGGACCTCCCTTTTTCATTTTATTTACAGTACCTCCGCATTTTGCGCATCCCATTTTTGCCATCACTGTGTATTTTAAAGTAACTATTTCTTTTTAATAAAAGTATATTTAGTTCCAGGTTATCTTAAGGACTTCTCGGAACTTAATACCTTTATTTTTTCTTTTTAGTAGAACCTCCTTTTTTCATCATACCATTTTTACCATCTGTTTGACCAGCACCTGTAGCATAAGGAATACCTGCACCAACTCTACCACCTACTTGCATTTTCTTTACAGATCCTCCTTTTTTCATAGTGTCTGGTTTAGAATCAGCAATACGCTTTTTTGCTCTTCTTTCTTGTTCAGCTCTGTTAGCACTTCCTTCTGGAGCTAGTCTTACACCAGGTCCAGCATTAAGAGCCTTTTCTTTTTTTTCTAAATCAACACCGCCACCTGTTTGAGCTTTTGGTAAAGATTTATACAAAGCCCCCCCGCCTGGCATTTTTTTAAGCGATCCTTTTTTAATTGTTTTCATTTTATTTTAATTTTAAAAGTTACATTATTTTTTAACAATTCCATTTTTTTAAAGCTAATGCTTTTCTTGTTGGCTTTCCTTTTTCATCCTTCATAGGACCAGATACTCCAGACATTCTAGCACAAAAAGATTTTCTTCTTTTAGCATCTTTACTACCAGCTTTTAATTGAGAAGGTTTTGTTGTAACAGCAGTTTTTAATTTACTACCGGGATTAGCAGCTCTATATGAAGCTACTCCTTTTGCATTTAAACCTCCTGTTTTATTTTTGCCTTCGGATCTTGTCCAAGCTGGTGTTTTTGCCATTACTATTTTTTTTTCTTTGTTTTGATTACACCTCCTGATTGCATTTTTCTAGATGTTTTAATTACACGGTTTTCAACTTTAGCTGCTCTTCCTAAAAGTCTATCAGCTTTTTTCTCTCTACCTTCATCAACAGCTTTTTTTCCTTTATATACAAGGTCGCTTTCTTTTTTTTGTAATCTTGCTAGTTTGTTTTTTTTGTCCATAGTGCTTGCCATAACGATATTTTTTAATTTAAGTTTAAGAATTCCAATATTTTTCAACAGACTGGTTTAAGTCTTTTAAAATATCCTCATTTAAAGGGTTTTTTAAATGCTCTACTACATCAGATACATTTCTACCAAGCATTGCTCCTAGTTTTGTATGATATA
>Ga0209284_10003126_pt1 | contig 21078 bp, 18 predicted proteins | sample FRY03_FD_187211 | JGI IMG/M metagenome (GOLD analysis project Ga0209284, IMG submission 187211) | Freshwater microbial communities from Lake Fryxell liftoff mats and glacier meltwater in Antarctica - FRY-03 (SPAdes) (version 2) | ecosystem: Environmental > Aquatic > Freshwater > Ice > Glacier...
CTACGACTACTTCCTTCCTGTTGGTAAAGCTGCAATCAAAAAGACCGGATCCGACGTCACCGTCATCTCCTATCTTGCGATGACCAACTACGTCATGGCAGCAGTTGAAGGTCAAAGTGCAATCGATGTAGAAGTTATCGACCTTCGCTGGCTAGATCGGGCTAGCATCGATTGGGACACAATTGGTGACAGTATTAAAAAAACCAACAAGGTGATCATTGCAGAGCAAGGTGCATTGGGTACTTCTTATGGCGGCTGGTTGGCCGACGAAATCCAGCGTCGTTTCTTTGACTGGCTTGACCACCCGGTACTCCGGGTGACCGGGGCCGAGAGCTCCCCCAGTATCAGCAAGGTTCTGGAACGAGCCGCAATTGCTCGCACCGAAGAGATGGCGGCGGCACTGAGTGCATTGGCGGAGGATTACCGTGGCTGAACTACTTCTCATGCCCGAGGTCGCTGCTGGCGCAACTTCCGCTGTGCTTTCCGCTTGGCCAATGCCTGAAGGATCCACCTATAAGGTCGGCGACATCCTTGCGATCATTGAAACAGATAAGGCCGTCGTCGACGTTGAAGCCGAAACCGACGGAATATTGCACACACATCTGGTGGCTGCCGGCACCGATGTATATATTGGCGTGCCGATAGCGTTGATCGCGGCAGTTGGAGAAAATATCACGGATAAGACCGCGACTCTCAACGACCTGGGTTATCAATCTGACCCTGCTGCACCCCCCGTCCAGCAAGATGAAGCATCGACAAGTGACGGATCACCTACACCGACTAGTGCGCACAATGGTGATCGCATTTTCGCAAGTCCACTCGCTCGCAGAGTCGCACGCGAACTCGGTGTCGATCTAGCCAATGTCGTAGGTACTGGACCCTCCGGGCGGATTCGCCGCAAGGACCTTCCGTCAAAAGCTGCCAATCCTGCGCCTGCTACGCCCGCTCCGAAGCCTTCGCCGCTACTAACGAGCCCACAAGCCAACACTTCTACGCACATTCCACACACAAAGTTGCGTAAAGCAATTGCCAATCGATTAACGGAAAGTAAGACCACTGTCCCGCACTTCTATCTTCGTGCAAGCATGAAAGTGGATCGCTTAATGGCGATGCGCGCTGAACTCAATCAGGACGCTGAAGCTCGTATTTCAGTAAATGACCTTCTGATCAAGGCAATTGCCGCGGCACACATGCGGGTTCCTGAACTCAATGTGATCTGGACAACTGAGTCCGTTGTGCAATTTGCGACCGTAGATATTTCCATGGCCGTCGCAACCGAACAAGGGTTGGTCACCCCGACACTTCGCTCGGTGGAAAACCTGAGCATCACACAAGTTGCCTTTGCAACTAAAGACTTCGCACAGCGCGCCAGAACTGGCTCCCTTCGACAGAACGAACTTGAAGGTGGCTCGGTATCAATTTCCAACCTCGGCATGTTCGGAGTTGAAGACTTCGCGGCAATCATCAATCCGCCACAGGCCAGTATTTTGGCTATCGGCGGAGTTTCAACTGAACCCGTAATTGTGAACGGCGCAATTGTTGTCGGTCAAGTGATGCGCGCAACACTTTCAGTAGACCATCGCCCTGTTGACGGTGCAAATGCTGCTCGCTGGCTGCAGGAGTTCGTGAGCGTTATCGAGTCACCCAGCAAAATTTTGGCCTAGTATTTCGAAATTGGGACGCAATCTTCGAAAATCACTACAATCGATTGCATGAACAATGTAATTGAAGCGGATATTGTCATTGCTGGTGCCGGTCACAACGCATTGATTGCCGCCGCATACCTCGCTCAAGCGGGAAAAAGTGTTGCCATTGCTGACGCCCGAGCAATCCCAGGTGGCGGTGTCTCCACCGAAGAATTTCTCCCCGGCTACTTCATGGATAGCTGCTCAACAGGTCACACGATTATTCAAGGCAATCCAGTTATTAAAGATGACTCGCTCGGCTTGGTCAAGAAGCACGGTCTGAAATACGTGGACCCGGATCCTGTCGCACGCGTTGCAATGCCCGACGGTGAGCAAATCGGAATGTACCTCGACAAGAACAAAACATACGCCGAGTTCGCACGCTTTAGCGATCGTGATGCCGACCGCTACTTCAGCATGCTCGAAGATTGGGAGCTCGCGAAAGTCGCGTTCTCTCAAGCGAATAACACGCCAATTGGTTGGGGGCCACCCCTTGACCAACTTCTGGAAAAACTCCCTAACGGTGGGACATGGCGCAGACGCCGCGCCATGAGCGCTGTCGATGTGATTATGCATGAGTTCACCGAGGAACACATTCAAACTTTCCTTCTATGGGAAGCATGTCAAACTTTTGGGTCTATTGACTTGCCAGGTTCAGGTGTTCTCCCTTATTCAATTATGGGTGGACGTCAAGAGCGCAGTTGGACCGTCCCTGTCGGAGGATCTGGAAAGCTCACTGATGCGTTGGTCTCTGCGATTACCGAGCAAGGTGGAACATTCCATTGCAATACTCAGGTGACTTCGCTTCTGCTCGACGGGAAGCGCTGCATCGGCTTTGAGTCAAGTGAGGGCACGCAGTTCATTGGTAAAGAAGGTGTCCTTTCCACCATTCATATTAAGCACCTTGTGGACATGGCGCCTAAAGAAGCTTGGGGTGAAGACTTCGTTTACGGCGTTGATACCTACGACATTGGGATTCCGCTCTTCGCCGCATTCCTTGTCATGAGTGAAGTTCCAACTTTTCTGGGCAAGACCCCTGCAGATACTGCGGTAAGTAGCGGACTGGCGCTGTGGCCACAAGAAACAGTTCAACTTGTACGCGACATGAGGGACCGTAAACCCGTCGAGGGCTCGGCTTGGACACTCGTCGCGACCCCAAGTTTGGTTGATCCTGGTAGGGCTCCCGAAGGTAAGCACACTGTCAAAATTCTCGTCCCTTGCTCCCACGTTGCACCTTATGAAGGTAACTCGTGGGATGACGTCAAGGAAAGGCACGCAGATCGCATGGTCGAATACATCGGCACTGCGATTCCTAATATAAATCCTGAGAAAATCGAAGTTCGAATCGTTAAAAGTCCACTCGATATTGAGCGAGCTAATCAACACATGATTAATGGTTGCGCTCACGGTGGGGACAAAGGAGTTCCATTTAGTGGGCCTATGCGTCCCGTTCCCGGCTGGGCAACACACAAAATGCCCATCGACGGTCTCTATCAAACTGGCGGGACAACACACCCGGGTGGTTCAATCACTGGAGCCCCTGGTCGCAACGCCGCTATGGTGATGATGAAGGACCTCGGTCTGGACTTCGCTGACTAGCATTAGGTCACCCAACCCGTATGACGGATTTTCAATCTGAAATTTGGTTTTCGAATGCCTCCGACATATATACGAATTTGCCGTCAACCATGGTTGCTTCGGCAGAAATATCTGGAATTTCATCTTCGGCGACTAAAAAATAGTCTGCTGAAAGAATGGCTAGATCTGCGAGCATCCCTGGTTCTAACCGCCCTCGACTGTCTTCATCCAGCGAAAACCACGCACTCCCTGACGTGTAGGCGACAAGCGCCTCTTCCCTTGTGAGATTCTGTTGCGGGTCGCGAACGGGACCCGAGTCGAGTGTTTTTCCTGTGACGAGCCACCACAAGGACCTCCAAGGATCGTACGGGCTCACAGCTGTCGCATCGGTTCCTCCACCCAAAGGAATCCCTCGATCCAACATTCCCCTCAAAGGAGGGGACCTTCGAAGAACCTCTTCACCCCAGAAGTCAGAGGAGTCCTGTGCCCTAAATACCATTCGATCTTGAACTGCAATACCCATACCTAGATTTCGAACACGATCTAGGTCGGCGTCGGTTATAGGTTCGGCGTGAGCCAAAGAAATTCTCACTCCATCTGCTGGTGCTATTTTAACTGCGCGCTCAATAGCGTCAAGCATCGCCGTAATGGTTGCCGTGAGCACGGCGTGCAGATGAACAGACCAGCCCATCTGAATCAGTTCAACGAGTAACTCTTCCAGCAATTCGCTGCCCTCTTGAGTAACTTCGAAAGGTTGTACTCCTTCCAGATCCATGAATCCGTAGGAAATAACTTCTCCGGCTCCGGTGAGCCGCAACCAATCGTCTCCAAAGCCCGGATGCAGATACTTCATAAACTCCTGAAGTTGAGCACGCTCGTTTCCTGCACCTTGCGCCATCATGTAGAGTCGTGTTCGTATTGTCATACCCTTTCGTCGCCACAATTCATAAAGTGGTCGATAGGCTTCAGGATTCATTCCCATGCCACCTGGATCGATGACACCCACTAAACCCAGTCGATTTAAGCGGCGCATCATGGCTGCCGTCCACTCAACCTGTGTCTCGAAGTCCGGTCTCCCAGCCAAAAGCAGGCAGAGTTGAAAAGCTCCTACGCCACGACATAACCCGGTTGCTTCTCCTGCGCTGTCACGTTCGAAAAACCCACGGGCAGGATCTTCTGAGTTGGCACTTACTCCCGCTGCCGAAAGAGCCGAGGCATTGAGAATTGCCGATTCATATAGGTACTGGACGAAAACTGGGTGATGGGGTGCTATTTCATTGATCTCCTGAGCGGTCGGCCCTCGTCCTTCGCTGAACTGACCCGGACCCCAACCTCCCACGACGCAAATCCAGGTGCCCGCTGGCTTCTCGGCGGCCATATCAGAGATCATCTGCATGCCTTCGGACAATGATTTGATTCCACTCCAATCAAGATGTTGATTCCAAGTTAATCCAGCCCGAACCATATGAATATGAGAGTCGATTAAACCAGGAATCACCCTGCTCCCCTGCGCATCAATGATCTTGGTGCGAGGACCAGCCAATCCGATGACTTCTTCTTCAGATCCAGCGGCTAGTACTTGATGGTCGGAAATGGCAATCGCCTCAGCCTCAGCAAGTGCTGATCCTGTCCAAATCTTTGCATTCCTAATAATTATGTCCGCAGATTTCATTTCCTGGCCCCTTACTTATTTTCGCTACTGGAAGTATTTCTTCTGACCGTCATGACATGATCCCAAACTCGACTGCGCAGCTCTTGAAATTCAGTGCTCCCCACCGTTGATGCATCTCGTGGGCGGGGAAGGGGGACCTCAACTTCACGGTAAATCCCACTCGGCGTCCCGCCCAAAACAATTACACGATCGCCCATCAACACGGCCTCTTCGATTCCATGCGTAACAAAGAGCATGCTCATAGGGTTCCGATCCCATATTTGCAACAATTCAAACTGCATCAGCTCACGGGTTTGAGCATCTAACGCTCCGAACGGCTCATCCATCAAAAGCACGCTTGGCTCGACGGCGAGCGCGCGGGCCAAACCAGCTCGTTGCTGCATACCTCCCGACAACTGATGAGGATACCTATCTTCGAAACCATCTAGCGCTACCATTTTGACGTATCGGGTCGCGATTTCTCGAGCCTTAGACTTCTTGACGCCTTGCACGATGAGCCCATATGCCACATTGTCCAATGCAGTTTTCCATGGAAAGAGGCCAAAGTCTTGAAACACAATTGCGATCCCCGGCCTTGGACTGTCGACACGCACGCCAGATGCGATCACTTGACCCTCATCTGGTTGAATCAGACCATTGAGACATCGCAGCAGAGTAGTTTTTCCGCACCCAGAGGGTCCGACAATTGAAACAATTTCCCTAGGCCCTATTTCAAAATTTATGTCCTTGAAGACGCAATGGTCGTCATAGTATTTCGACAAATTCTCAACGCGAATCCCGAGATCACCTGTCTTACTCACGTTCTCACCCACCGAGATTGTCCTTTCCATTAAGAGCTTCCTTTCATCAATTTCGCCATTAAGATTTCCTGAACCAGGGGTACCTGCGTCGGATGATGCGCTCAACACCAATCGCCAAGAACAATCCAGCCAGGGTCAATATTGAAAGCGCAACAATAGCTTCATTATGTTTGAGGTTCTGGGCCAATCTCATCACATGAATGCCGAGGCCATTTCCTGTTCCAATCAAGAATTCAGCAATAACAACTGCGGAAAGGGCCCTTCCCGAAGCCAGGCGGAACCCGGCCAAAAGATAAGGCAGCGAAGCTGGGATTGCGATTCCAATCCACACATCCCGACGCCTAGCGCCAAACGATTCGGCGACCTCCAAATACCTCGTTGGTATAGAGCGAGACCCGTCCCACGAAGCTACCGCCATCGGCGGGACCGCAGCAAATATGACTAAAGCGAAGGTGGCTGAGGTATTGAAACCGAGCCAAAGTGTGATGATGGGTAAAACGGCGATCATCGGTGTGGCGTAGAAACCATTAACGTAGGGCGCCAGTGCGTCAGCTAAAAAAGAGACTCGTCCCATCATTAACCCAAGAACTGTTCCCACAACAACCGAGACGATTAGGCCTCGAAGGACGACTGCAAACGTCTCCCAAACACCGGGCCACAACTTAGGGTCATTCAGCAGAACGTCTGGTAACGCATTAATGATTCCCACTGGCGTAGCCATATAGTCCCGACCAAAAAAATTTACCGCAAGTTGCCACACAATAAGAATGGTGAGAGTCGTGACCAGCCAAGCGATTGAATTTTTCCAGCGATACACGCCGCCAGCAGGGTTACCGCTCCTATTCTTTGTCTTTTCGTCCACTATTGCTACCGCCATGTGACAAACCGCTTTTCTATCCATCTGCCAAAGGTCATGACGGTCAAGCCGAGAATTGTCATGACAAGCACAGCCGCAAAGAGATTGTCCGTTTGATATAGCCTCGAGTAGGTTCGAAGGAGCAGACCAATTCCTGAAGCATCCAAAAGAAATTCAGCAGCAATGACACCAACAAATCCAAGTGCCACACCCTGTCTGACACCGCTCATTGCGAATGGCATTGTCGAAGGTATCACCACATCACGCCACGTTCTTGCTTCGCTTGATCCGAAGGATCGAGCTACCTCAAGAAGGCGGGGGCTCACTGCCCGTACCCCTTCGACAGTCGTGATACAAACAGGGAAGAACACGAACCAACTTACAATTATTGCCTTAGGCCAGTAACCAAAACCCAGGATCGACAGGACGAAAGGGATCATTGCAATCGGCGGTGTGACGTAAAGAACGGTGACGTAACTTTCTAATGCTCCCCCAATGAGAGCGATCCGACCAATTATAATTCCTAGAATCAATCCTAGGATTGTGCCGATGGTGAAACCGGTAACAAAAAGTTGTAGAGACTGGGCTAATGCATTCCAAAACGTTGCACTTGTGGACAGGTTAAATAAGGCAACAAATACCTCACTCAGGGGGGCAAAGAAAATACGCTCGAAATAGAAGCGGCCCGATAATTCCCATAGAATACCGCCTATACCAAGTCCGATTATTAAACCTAGATGAAACTTCCGGCGGGACTTGCGTACACCTTGATCTTTCGTATTCAGAGAGGTCGCGTCTGTAGATTCTAGGTCAGCGCTAGTTTGTATGCCTTTAACTTTCAAGCTATCTAACACCTCCTGCCAGCGTCCTTAAACTTTTTGATTCTCCTCGACAACCTGAGAACGCAGCGTGCGTGCCGGCATCATTTCTGCTGTCCGACACGCATGCCACATCAGATTGCGATCAACTTCCTTGGACCAACTTGTTTGCGTCATCCCAGATTGATGCGTCAATGATTGATTTAGGATCGTATGCCTCGGCAATAGAACCAGCCTTCACCTGAGCAGCGATCGAGTTCCCCAAATACGATACGTCCAATCCGTTAGTATCTTGCTCCCATTGACCAAAATCCAAGAACTGCTGAAATACGGCCGCTGCAAGTGTTGGATCCTCTTGTTTAATGATTCCCTGGCTAGACAAATATTCAACTACAGCATCAAAATTCGCAGGATCGTACATGAATTTGGTTGCAGAGATAAGGCCCGCGGTCATCTTCACTACAGCATCTCGCTTGTTCGCCAATGTTTCATCACTGACCACATGCATGGCATAATGCATTTGCTGCAAGTCGTTAAGCGCTGCGAGTGTTCTCCACTCATCGTCCGTTTGCGATTGCACTTGAGCAAGCTCATCCAGATGGACGATTTCCGTATCAAGAACTCCGCTAACTAGCACACCAACGTAGTCATTGTTTGGATCAATCGTGCTCACCTGATCAATCGTTACGCCGTTGCCACAGCCGTCAAGCATTGCCGAAAGCACCAGCCAACGCGCGTCGCCGACGCCTTGAGCACCGATTTCTTTCCCGGACAGATCCGAACACGACTGTATTTCGGGATCACGAGTTATCAGAATCCAATCCTGCTTATTCTCTCCATAGATGCCCTTCATCGTGAGCCCTTGAGGAGCCCCAACGAGGAAAGGGTCCGTTCCTATATGCCCACCATCAATGTCACCTGTTTGTACAGCCTGCACAATGTCTCCACCCGACTTGAAAGGCTGAATATCAACTTTGACGCCATATTCGTCAAAGAAGCCAAAATTTTGCGCTACGTAAATCGGTATGTGATACCAACACCCTGGTAATCCACATGCATGCGCCCAACTCAAAGTCACATCTTCAACCGCAATTTCAGATGCGCTCTCGGTCGTTGCAGTAGCAGTTGAATCACCAGCGGCTGCGTCTTCGCTACCTGAACTACACGCTGTGGCTACAAAAGCGGTCACAGCAAGTCCTGCGATCAGCGTCGACAATCGCTTTTTCCTAATAACATTTATCATGAGCTCACCTCCATTTTATGCAATCGATTGCACTTGGCATGAAGATATCGCGCAGTTTGATGGTTGTCAATCGCTTTGCCGATATTAATGAATTGTGGCCATAGCAAAAAACCGGGCTATTCAAAACCGAACCGCATGAGGACAAAAAGCATCAAACTCGAAAATACTTGCAATGGTTTGCAGTAACAATTGAACTTTATTTGAAACATGTTCTCAAAGACTGGAACTAGCAACTAGCTTGTGGGGACGTGTTCCCAGCGAATATCCAGAGCAACGCCAGCGTCTGCGATCAAGTTCATGACCGGGCAACGGGCTTCTGTTTCTTCGATCACGGCCACTAATTCAGTTTCGGATTGCGCAGTCGCAACCTTAATGTGTAGTTTGACCGACTGAAAATGTGGTCGGACTTCACGGTCACCCATTCGACCCCGGATGTCGATCGTAAAAGCTGCATCAAATTCAATGCGCTGATACTCGAAATTCATCTCGGTGGCTGTGCGCCTAAAAGTCACAGCTTCGCAGCCGCACAATGCGCCTAATACCGCTTGAAGAGGTGACGGACCTGCGCCTTCACCACCGTGCGCGGCAGGTTCATCGGTAACTCCAATTCCAAATTCCGAGTAGTCAATGACTGTCTTCATTGAGCCCTCGGTGTAAGCAGTCAAAGTTTTGCGCCGCATGAAATCCTGAGGTATTGACGGGAGAATCGTGGATTCTGACATCTTTATTTCCTTTACTCTAGGCCGTCGGTTACGTTGGCATTCTCACTTGTTAATTCGACCCCCGCATTGGCAGCTGCGATCAAAAGCATTGTCGCAAAGTCATCCTTTGCAAACCCGTGACCAATACTGGATTCAATGATGTCCCTGGTGAGATTTGTGATCGGCATAGGTACTTCATGCTTCCGTGCTTCAGTGAGACCCAGATCAAAATCTTTACGCAACAGGACCGGGGTAAAGGTGGGGTGGAAGTCCAAATTAACCATTGCAGGGGTCTTGTACTTGCTGAAGATTGATCCCATCACGCTGTTGTTAATGAACTCCATGACTGCTCCACGCTTGACCCCGCTCTTCTCTCCCAGAACCAAAATTTCAGCGAGTGCCTGAGTGTAAATACCCAGGAGTAGATTGTGATAAATCTTGACCAAGCGGGCCTCTTCACCACTACCGACATAAGTGACTGATTGCCCAAAGGACTCAATCATCGGTCGCACGATTTCGAAGGTCTCCGGGTCACCACTGCAGACAACGCTCAGTTTGCCAGCGGCAACAACATTGCCATTACCGCTCACGGGAGCTGCCAAGAAGCGCACACCAAGGCCCTCGGCATGTTCACGAACCGTACGACTCGTCTCGACACTGACGGTTGAGCAGTCAATTACGATCTTGGGAACAGAGTCACCTGTTAACAGTCCCTTTGCAGGATCAAGGAGAATCGACTCGAGGTCAGCTGAAGTGCTCACCATGGTAAAGACAACGTTTTGTCCTGTCAGCCCACGGATTGAATCGACGACTGCTGCACCTCTAGCCTTCAGGGGGTCTGCTTTCGAAGCTGTCCGATTCCACACGGAAACGTCGTAGCCTGCATCAACCAACCTTCCCGCTAGCGGCGCACCCATGTTTCCAAGGCCGATCCAACCAACTGTTGGCTTCTCCTGTGTAGACATTTTCATCCCTTTCGTTATTTTTCATTGAGTAGGTTCAGTTGCTATGCACCCGCTATTTCTTAAGCTGCTTTTCCATCCAGTCGGCTGTCTTGTTCCTGTGCTGAGCAGCAACATTCATGCAACCGTGATTTCCATCTGCGAGCATGAGCAAAGTTCCACCTGTTTCCGCGGCGAGGCGCTCAGCACCTTCTTTGGGAATCAGGCGATCTTTGGCTCCGAAGACAATGAATAGAGGACACTCAATGGAGGCGGTGTGACCTTCGAGCGTGAGTGACTTTGCGAATTCTGCCGCTTCTTCTTGGGTCGACAAATGCGATCTAAACGTGAATGTACGCCTGGTCAGCTCTGGTAGTTGTTCCCAAATGGAACCCCAATCGTATGGACCGGCAAGTGCCGCACATGCCTTGATGCGGTGTTCACCAGAAACCATGCGCGGGGCGTAATAGCCACCGAGTGAAACACCCCAAACGCCAATTAAATCTTTATCAAGTTGAGGCTGAGTTTCAATCCAGTCAACAATTGTCTTCCCCACGTTTTCCCATTCAGCTTCAATGGGAAATTCGTATTCGCTCTCACCTTGACCTGGACCGTCAACTGCCAAGGTGGCAAGTCCTCGATCCAGAAAGAGCTGCTCAGTGCTGCGCAACTCTTCTTTCGTTGAATCAAGCCCGCTGATCATAATTACTACGGGGGGGTGCACCACACCATGCGGTTTGCGCAAGATGGCCGGCAGCACCGAGTTCTTATAGGGGATCGCAACCCGCGCGCCAGAAGGGTCAAGATACGGAAGAGCAGTGGTTAATGCGTTGATGGCAAGCGTGTGTGCTTCCTTCATCTTCTCCGGGAAGTCAACAAGAACGAATTTTCCGAAGTGGTAGTAGACGGCTGCGGTACTGAAATGGTTTCCCGCGGAACGGGTGCGTCCTTCATCGAGCGCTTCAAGACCGAGTGCTTGCTGCACCTGACCTGCGGCAATCCAAGCGTCCGCCCATTCCTCCCATTTCAGGACAGAGGAAGTAATTGTGTTGAAGTCAGACACCGCGACTCCGTTCGTTGTAAATCGTGGTGCCCAGTGCACCGTTGCTTCCTGTACCAAATTGTCGCGTTGGTCACTAGATGGCGGATTCAATTGCTCGCACTCCCTCGATGTTGAATACTTATGTCATGGAATTCAGATTTAGTGATAATGAAATCTCTCGTCGACGCAGTCGCACTCTGGGTCTGGCGGGCGAACGAGACTGTTCGTCCGTGCTGGCTTTTGGCGAAAACCGCAGTGGGGCCGCGGTGACCTACTTGACTCAGTGGCCGGTTACTCGAATGGCTGCCTGCAGTTTGGCACCGGATTCGTGCGAACTCTGGGTAGCTTTTCACAACCACACTCCTTACGCGAAACGTATTGCCAGCGCGGACCAAATTCACGACTTCACGGACAACTATGTGGCAGATCTTTTCGCCCGCATTGCGCTCGGAGAACGAGTGGGAACCCTTGGAGTCGTTCCTGCTGCAGTTGGTGAATTTGCCGCGGGAATCAACGTCACACTTATTTCGCTGGACAAAGAACAGGCATCGCTGCGCATGATTAAGTCTGCGGAAGAAATTGAGGCACTTCGACTCGGCGCTATGGCTAGCGACATTGGTGCCCGAGCATTGATCGATGCGTGTCGAGTCGGTGCAACAGACTGGGAGCTGCTTGCTGCTGCTAAGAATGCTTACACCCGAGTTGGTGCGAGAGACCATATTTGCTATCTCACCGTTACGGATATGCACGCACCCGACCGCGACGTTCCTGGTCAATTTCCCGAAGGTCGCACCGTGACCGACAGATCCGTGATTACCTTTGAACTCAGCGCTGCGGTTGCTCACGAGTATCCGGGCCAGATTCTCCGCAGTGTCGTCATGTCCGAACCCACTGACACTTATGTTGAGCTTTCGCGAATTGCCGAGGACTGCAAGGCTAGAATTAAAGTTGCCATGCGCAACGGGGTAACTACCACAGAACTCATCGCTATTTCCAACGTGATTGAGGACTCCGGTTTTACAACCACCGATGACCTCTTTCACGGATTTGGTATGGGCTACCTGGAACCGATCGCCACGTCGACCTCCCGAGTTCCCAATCACTCCCCCAATATCAGGCTTGCCGAGGGAATGGCGATTGTCGTGCAGCCCAACGTAACTTTGCCAAATCACAGCGCAGGAGTTCAGAGTGGCGAATTGGTTGTTGTTGGGAAAAACGAAGTGATTGAGCTCCATGAACTTCCCACGGGATTGATCCGAATCCCATAACTCGACACGCCTTGCCACGACGGATTGCATTACTTATTTACCGATTGCTTTTCCGAGGTACATGGAAGCAACCTCAGGGTTGTCAGCGATACTTGCCGAATCTCCTGTGATCCGGACAGTCCCCTGCTCCATGACTACACCGTGAGTGGCTAGATGCATGCCCAAACGAACATTCTGTTCAATCAAAAGAACGGTTCGTCCCTCTGTCGACAAATTACGGATGACAGAAGCGACTTTGGCAACCGACTTGGGATCAAGACCCAGCGAAGGTTCATCCATAAGTACCAATGAAGGATCCAGAATCAAAGCCCGGCTGATTTCCACCATGCGGCGTTGCCCGCCGGAAAGATTGCCAGCTTTGTCAGCGGCACGTTCCTTAACAATTGGCATCATTTCTTCGACCATGCCAATACGCGACTTAAGGAGCGCACGCTCACGACGAATGGGATAACCGCCAAGCATTACATTCTCGCGGACGGTCATATCAGGGAACAAGGCTCCGCTTTGTGGTACTTGAGCGACACCCAGTTTGAGTATGTCAGCAGGTGACTTACCAACGAGTGAATCCTTACCCAGCTGGACATCGCCCGAAGACACTTTGAGTAATCCGCTAATGACGCGGAAAACTGTGCTCTTTCCGGCACCGTTGGGTCCGACAATGCAGGTTATAGTCCCTTTGTCGAGCTCAAGTGAGAACCCCTGCAGAACTAAGCCTCCACCGTATCCGGCTTCAACCTTGTCAAGAACCAATGCACAATTAGACATTTGGCACCTCCAATAAATGATCTGGTCCCAGGTATGCCTCGATAACCAATGGGTCATTACGTATTTCTTCAGGAGTCCCGGATGTCAGGACTTGACCCGCTGCCAAAACGTGAACCTGACTGCACAAACTCAGTACGAGTGGGATGTTGTGCTCAACGATTAAGACTGTTGTTCCGGCCTCATTGAGTCGCCGAATGACATTAGCCAATTTTTCAATAAGTGTCGGATTGATTCCGCTTGCAGGTTCGTCAAGCAAGATGATGCTTGGACGCAACATGAGTACTTGAGCAAGTTCCACAAGTTTCTGCTGACCGAAGCTAAGTGCCGCAGCGTTTTGCTTCTCAAATTCCTGCAGGCCCATAAAGCCTAGAATCTCCCGAGCGCGATCAACTTCATCTCCGGCGTAACGACCAGCCACCATCTGTTTGACTGAAGTTTTCTCCAACGGTGCGACGAGATTGTCAAGAACTGTCATTGACTTAAACAAACGAGTGATCTGGAATGTACGACCCAAACCTTCGTGTGCACGGGTCCATACTCGATCTTTTGTAATTTCAACTCCGTCAAGTAAAACTTTGCCGGAATTGGGACTAAAGGTCCCCGTCATGCAGTTGAACAGGGTTGTTTTCCCTGAACCATTCGGACCAATGAGCCCAGTAATGGAGCCTCGCTCAATTCCCAAGCTAACTCCGTCAACAGCATGTACTCCGCCGAATGATTTTACCAGGTTTTGAACTTCTAAGATCATTTCACTTGAACCACCAGTGCCAAGTAAACGTGACTGAATCGCTCGTGTATCCACTTCTGTTCGCGACTTTGCAATCGAAGACTGATCAATGAACTTGACTGTTTGTGATTTCGAACGTCGTTTTCTAATTGCAGCACTGATGCTAGGTAAAAGCCCCGCGGGCAGAAACATGACAGTGAGAATCAACACGATTCCCATAATGAGGACGCGTGCGCTCACCCCACCCGCACTGACGGTGGCAAATTCATTTGCCAGGGCGATAATGAATCCGCCAATTACCGGGCCCCACAGCGTTCCCCGACCACCAATGAGTGCGGCAAGAACCAGGATCACACTGGTCAGGATTCCAAATGCACCGAGTGGGTTTACAAATGACAAGTATTGTCCGTACAAGACTCCAGCAACTCCGAAAGGAATTGCACTCAGTGCATAGGCTGTAATTTTATAGAGTGTCGTATTGATACCAATCGATGCGGCCTTACCTTCGTCGTTGCGGATTGCCACAAGCCCTGCACCCAAGCGTGAATTCATCACAAACCATGCCAAAAGAATCGTCAGGATCAATACTGTGAAAAACAGGTAAAAATAGGGCAGGTTCCCAAGGTCTCGCGCCCAAGGAGGCGGCGGAATCACGATTCCGTCGGCGCCGCCGGTTATTGGCTTTGCCACTTGGGCGAGCAGCTGAAATGTCCACAGCACAGCGATCGTAATGATGACGAACGAGTGTGAACGAGTTCGCAGAACGATAGCGCCAACGCCGATAGCAACAATTGCCGTGGTTACCGCTCCGAGCGGCATAAGGTACATCGGTTCAATATCCCAAGCCTTGGAAAGGACAGCGCCCGTATACATGCCAATGCCTAAATAAACACCGTGGCCGAGCGAGACATATCCCGCCAATCCGCTGATCAGGTTCCACCCAGATGCCATAATCGCAAGAAGCATGCACGCAATCAATACTGATTGCTCGTAAGAACTATCGGGCAGTATCAATGGAGCAAGTCCGAGGAATACAAGCAGAATAACCGGTACGTAGCCGAGTGGGTGTTTGAGTTTCTCCCTCATGCGACGTCCTCTCGAGTCTTGGACCCCATGATTCCGTTTGGTCGAAATACCAAAATGAGCAAAATCGTTCCGTAGAAGAACAGCGGCGCCCACTGAGGTACAAAGGTTGACGCGAAGCTCTCCATGGTTCCCAAGAGCAACGCGGCGATAACTGCGCCAGGGATGCTGCCGAAGCCTCCGAGCACAACGACACCGAGAAGTCGAGCAATCCACTCATAATGTGTGGCAGGGAAAATCGGATACATTATCGCCAGGAGTACGCCACCCACACCCGCTGTTGCGGCACCAATTGCGAAAGCAAAACCAGCTGCTTTCTTATGAGAGATTCCGATCAGCGCAGCACCGTCACGGTTTTGCGATGACGCGCGTAAAGCTCTACCTGCCCAGGAGAATCGCAAGTAAGCATAGATTCCGCCAAGAACCACAATGGCCAATACGCCCGAAATCAACTGGGGCATGGGCAACACGATGTCGCCAAGCTTTACAGATGAAGTGAAGTAGTCAGGGGTAACAGACTTGAACTTGTTACCAAATACGATATTGAGAATACCTTCCATGGTCAAAGCAACGCCGAACATAAGCAATACCGTCATGCCCGGCCCTTGCGGAACGACCCGCACAAGCATCCCTCGGTAAATGGCCCAGCCAATAGTCCCCATCAAGACGCCCATAACCGGGATGAGCAAGAGTGGCTCGATTCCGACCGTATCCCAGATCTGCCAGGTGAAGAGCGCACTGAAAACTAAGAAGGCTCCCTGTGCCACGTTGACTACGTCCAGTACACCAAAAATCAGGGTGACTCCAGACGCCAGTAGCGCGTAGATTCCCCCTAACAATATTCCGTAGGCAAGCACCTGCACTATCTGCACAACGACTCCTTTTTACTTTTTGGGAAATTTACTTCTCTGGGAAGGTTCAACATCCGATGTCGACTTGATAAAAATTAGGTGTGTTGGTGTGGGTGGGCCCCGCCTCGCACGAGTTGGCCCACCCACACCGGATTCACGTTGTTTAACTAATTACTTCCAAGCTGGCTTTGGCATCACCAGGTTTTCAGTTGTTGCGACACTTGCTGGGTACACAATCTCTACTGATCCACCTTGCCATTGAGCCAAGAGGAAATCGCCCTGAGGCCGACCGATTTCATCCCAAGAGAGCTCTCCCAAAATTGTCGAGACCGAATTGGCGTGTAGCCACTCTTGAATGGCTACGTTGTCCAAACTGCCAACGCCTTCGACGGCAGCGCCCAAAACTTCAGCCGCTGCATAAGCATCTGCTGCATCCTCTGCAGGCACACCGGGACCATTTAGTGCCTCATATGTCGCAAGGAATTTGGCGTTGCCCGGAGTATCTGCCTTTTCAGTCCACGAAACGGCGTAGAAGATTCCCTCTTCGTTACCTGTACCGATTGCATCGGTGAACTGTGCACCGTTACTCGGAGCAGAAGTTTGGAACAAGATCTTCGGCGAGAAACCGACTTGAACCATGCTCTTGACGAGGTTTACGCCATCTTCAAAGACCGCACCTTGAGCAACCAAATCTGGCTTGCCGTTAGCAATTGCGCTAGCGAAAGGCTGGAAGTTTGTGGTCTCGGGTGGGTAAATCTCCGAATACACGGTCTCAACGCCCATTGCTTCCAATTGAGCCTGCATCGACTCAATTACGGGAGCGGCGAAGGGATCGTCTTGGATGACGTAAGCCGCTGTCTTTGGCTTCTGATCGTCCGGTAAAGCCGCAATCATGTTGACAAATGGATTGGCCTGGTCAGGCGCCACTGCCTGCTGAGCAAAGAAGTAATACTTGAAGTTCTGCTCAAAAATTTTGGGCGAACCACCAGCGGGCGCAATAAGAACCATCTCGTTGTTCTCTGCCACAGCAGATGCTGGGTAGTTCAACAGCGATGAGAACGTTCCAAGGAGAAGGTCAACCTTCTCCTCGTTGATCAAGCGGTTATAGTCGGTCACAACTTGCTCCTGGCTGCTTGCGTCGTCTAGGATCACGAGCTCGACTTGGCGGCCAAGCAGACCACCGTTGTCGTTCACGTCGGAAGCCCAAGCGTCGTAACCTTTTTTGGCTTCACCACCCGGTTGAGAAAAATCACCGGTCAACGGAAGTGAAATACCGATACGGATCGGCTCGCCACTTCCTGTTTCTGAGGCAGCGTCACTGCCGTCACTTGAACTGCACGCGGTAGCCAGCAAGCCAGCCACTGCCAATGATGCGACGAGTGCGCTGATGCGTCCTTTACCACCAAATTTCTTTTGATTCATGCGTAACCTCCAGTTATAGCAATCGATTGCATAAACAGATGATGGTAGGTAGCGGGGATAATGTCAATCACTTTTTCAAATTTGTTTCCAAATTGACATTTATGAAGCAGTATGGTGATCCCGCAGGCAAAAAATCGTTCCAGCCCACGAAGCAAAATTACTGCTCACGATTGCAAGGAGTCCACCATGACTAATCAGATTCCACTCATTCGCATTGGTCAATTCAGTGAATCTCCCCACTTGGCCATTGCGCGCGGTCTCAACCTCGGTTCGAAATATGGCATCGATTGGACAACCGAACGCGTTACCTCCTCGCCAGGACAATTTGAATCATTGAGCAAAGGTGACATTGATCTCGCAATAACCAGCCCCGACAACGTGATCATGTATGCAACCACCGATGTCAATCCACTCAAATCACAACTTGACCTACAGCTTCTTCGTCCAATTGATCATGGCCTTGGGCTCGCGCTGTATACCAGCCAAGATCTTGATTCTGTTGTGGCCTTTGAAGGAGTTGTTCTCGGCGTGGACGTAATGAGCTCTGGTTTCGCCCTGCTATTACTCCAGATGCTCGAATCAATTGGCGTTGATCCAGCAAAGGTGAACTTCCAAGATATCGGAGCAACCCCCAAAAGACTTGTTGCCATTACTGAGGGGCAGGTCGTGGGCAGCATTCTTAACGCCGAAACAGCCGTAGCTGCGGAAGCCGCAGGTTTACGAAAGTGGGCCACTTCAACTGATATCAGCTCGAATTATTTGGGCACCGTACTGGCAAATATGAAAGGCTCGAGTAATAAATCAACTGGACCGTTCCTCGACATGTGGGAGGAAACAACCCAAGTGATTCTCACATCTGAGCCGAGTCGAGTTGTGGAATTACTTGAGGTTCACGCACCGAAACTAGCCAACGATCAATACGTAGGAATATTGCAATCAAAGAATTTTGGCGTGATCCCGGGCGACAAGGTATCGATCGATCAACTAAAAATTCTTGCTCAAATCCGAGCCAAGTCTGGTGCCTATACGCCTTCAGAGCTTAATCTCAAGAAACTAGCAACGCATGCCTAACTGGACTCACGAGCGGGTAATTGGGTTTTTACCCTTCGCAGTATTTGTTGCTACCTTCGACAGGTCCGTTGTGGCCCCAATGCTCGTTGGGATGGGCCAGGACTTTGGTGTCAATCTTGCAACCATCACGCTCTCAGCCAGCGCCTACTATTTGGCGTACGGCTTAGCGCAACCGGTCTGGGGAGTCATCTCCGATCGTCTAGGTCGTATTGCTACCCTGCGTATCGCGCTCATACTTGCCGGAATCTTTGATTTGGTCAGCATCATTCCAATGGACATTGGTTACTTTATTTTCGCCCGGGCAGTTGCCGGTGCCATGATGGCAGGTGTGTTCCCCACAGCCGTGATCTACATTGGCGACACCATCAGTGACCGTCGCAAAAGGCAACCTGCCATTGCCAATCTGCAGACGGGCGTTGCAATGGGACTCACTTTTGGCACCGTGCTTGGCGGTATAGGCATCGCCACAATTGGGTGGCAAGCATTTTTTGTTGCAACAGCCCTGGTCTGCTTCACCATTGCTTGGTACGTGCGGGGAATGCCCAATCTCAAACCAGGCCCAAATCGGCTTCCCGTTGTAGCTTCATTTGTATCCGTCTTCAAAAACAAGTGGGCTATTTTGCTCTTCGGGTTGGTGTTCTTTGAGGCTGCTGTCCTACTTGGTGCGTTTGCACTCGTACCTGCAGCACTTGAAACACAAGGCAGTTCAGCAATCGTTGCCGGGCTCGTAACTGGCGCGTACGGCATTGCAGTTCTCGGCACTTCCATGGTGGTACGCAAACTCGCTGAGCGAGTACCGCCGCATCATTTTTTGTTCTACGGGGGTAGTGCAGCCACTATAGGTTTTGTGTTGATCGCATTTAGAGTAAGTGCACTAACAGTCTTCATATCGGTGATTTTCCAGGGAATGTCTTGGGTGCTCATGCACACAACCCTCCAAACGTGGGCAACATCAATCTCCCAGGAAGCCCGGGCAACCGCTGTTTCGCTTTTTGCTGGCTTCATGTTCCTAGGTAATGGCGCAGGCGCTTATGCGGCAAGCCGCCTTCTTGAATTTAATGGATCAGTTGTTCTATTTGGTGTCGCCGGTATTTTTATGGTGTTCCTAACATCTGTTTCCGTGTACACGCAACGGCGGCACTTCCAATTACCCGACTCGATCGCCTAGGCTATGCATGTGTCAGCCACGCTGAAAGACATTGCCAAAAAAATCGGGGTGCATCCGGCAACTGTTTCGCGCGCGTTAAATCCCAAGACGTCGCACCTAGTCAATTCTGCGACGGTGATAAAGGTTCGTAAAGCAGCTGCTAGCTTGAATTACGTCCCAAATCCCATGGCCGCAGGATTGCGCACCTCACGTTCTCACACCATCGGCGTAGTTATCCCCGATCTCACGAATCCTCTTTTCCCAGGGATGGTGCGAGGAATTCAGGACACCTTGGCACGAGCCGGTTACACGCCACTACTTGTTAACACGGATAACGATCCTGAAATTGAATCCCAAATGATTGCCTCTCTCAGCGCTCGACGAGTCGATGGCTTCATTCTGGCGACCGCTCGACGCAAGCATCCGGAATTGGTGGAACTTGGCTCAAAGTTTCCTGTTGTTCTGATTAACCGCGTGTCCGAAAGCGTTCAATTGCCGAGCGTTGCAACCGACGAACAACACGGAATCCGATTAGCCGTTGAGCACCTATATGGACTTGGACATCGAAGTATTGCCCACGTGGCGGGCCCAAACTGGTCTTCAACTGGACATGAGCGATACCAAGCCTTCAACCGGGCAATGCGCGATCATGGACTCACTACAACGAAGAAATCAACCGCCGTTTCCTCGTGGAGCATTGACGCTGCGTTAGATACGGCCACACATCTGCTCAAAGTTGATCCAGAGATTACTGCCATTGTCGCGGGAAATGATCAACTGGCACTTGGTGCGATCGCAGCAATAAAGTCGTTGGGCCTTAAGTGCCCCAAAGACGTCAGTGTCGTGGGTTACAACGATATGCCCTTTATGGACATCACGGATCCTCCACTTACCACGGTCAGGGTCCCGCAGAAAGACATTGGCTCGGAAGCCGCTCGGCTGCTTCTATCCCTCCTTGTTGAAGAAGGATCCACTTCAGTGAAGCAAGTTCGGCTGACTCCGGAACTTATTGTTCGGCATTCCACCACCGCCCACAAAGGAAAATAGAATGCTGTCAACAGTCTTAGGTCAAGGGACCGCGAGACTTGAAGTAAGTGCTCTTGGGCTTGGATGCATGGGAATGACTTTTGCCTACGGCGCAAGCGATCCCGATCAAGTTCAGGAAACCTTAAATAGATCTTTTGAACTTGGAGTGAACTTTCTTGATTCGTCCGACTCTTACGGTCCGTATACAAATGAAGAGCTTCTCGCACCATTCGTGAATAAGCACCGGGACAAACTTGTGGTGGCGAGTAAATTCGGCCAACAATTTCACCCCGATGGTTCGCGAAGTATCAATGGTCGACCCGAATATGTTCGTGCTTCATGTGATGCCAGTCTCGGCAGGCTCAAAGTGGAATACATAGAC
>Ga0209284_10003129_pt1 | contig 21066 bp, 20 predicted proteins | sample FRY03_FD_187211 | JGI IMG/M metagenome (GOLD analysis project Ga0209284, IMG submission 187211) | Freshwater microbial communities from Lake Fryxell liftoff mats and glacier meltwater in Antarctica - FRY-03 (SPAdes) (version 2) | ecosystem: Environmental > Aquatic > Freshwater > Ice > Glacier...
TAAGTCTTAATTCTCTTAATCTCTTAATGATTTAACTTTTCAAAGGCTAAAAATTGTTAAAGGCATTTGCCCTGAAATATAATCTAAAATTTTTTTGGCATTGGATTTGTATCTTTGTTTTGAAAATTTAATAAAATGAAAGAAGAAATTCAAGCGGAAGAAATTGACAACAAAAACAGAAATCTTGTTTTGGGATTATTGTTTGACGGTATTGGAATGTTATCCTTTACGGTTCCGTTTTTAGGCGAATTCTCGGATGTAGTTTGGGCACCATTGGCTGGATTTCTGATGACTAGGATGTACAAAGGTACGATTGGAAAAGTGGGTGGAACTATTACTTTTCTCGAAGAAATATTTCCGTTTTCAGATTTTATACCAACATTTACATTGACCTGGATTTACAATTATTGGATAAAAAAATCGAAGAATTAATATTTATTCTTTAAACAAAAAACCCAATCCCATACTTTTCAACATTTTTTTTTCGAATGCCCAAAAGAATTTATATTGTCCAAAAAGGAATCCAATCAACACTAAAAGTATTTGGTATATTGGGAAAATCAATAACAATCGAATGGGAGTGAACCAAACACCTAAATCTTCTTTTGTAATTCCCAACCAAAAGCAAAACGGTTTTGACAACCAAGCGGAAGCTGAACCGGTAATCGCAAAAACGATAAATATGATTGTGAGTTGGTAATTAGAGGAAACTCCCCAGCGCTTTTTTAATTTCTCCATCTTTTATAAAATGACTTCAAATATAGTGAGATTATCTCGTTGGAACATAACCATTCAGTTTTTGTTTATAGGTGTTTTGGAAATAGATCATATAATTGTAAATTAAATAATTTACCTCGTAGCCATAGTCAATAAAAGGTTCATAATTGATAGTCATTTCATATAGATTAAAACTATATTGTTGAGTTTGCAATACCCGCCTATTCCACTCGGTAATATAGATTCTGTTTTTGTTTTCCAAAAAGCTTTGTGAATGATACGATCGGGAATGAGCCATACTAGCAAGCCAAGAACTAAAACCGGGATCAATAATAATTACTTCATATTGCAGCTCATCATTAGCAATCCTTATCGTGTCATTTTGGGTTGTCAATACTTTGTCGCCACTTGTTAGAGTTGACTTTGTGGTGTTGCAACCAAGAATTATAAAGAGCAATATTGTGATTATGTAAAGGCTATTTTTCATAAAAATAAGATTGAAGAATAAATTTACAAAAATAAATGATTGTTTGATTCCTTTTTAACATAAAAAAAGGCTGTCTTTTTCAAGACAGCCTTTAGCTTAATTGTTAGTTTAATTAATTGAAAATTAACTTAATATGCTAATTATTTGTGAAGCTAATTCAGTTCCAATTCGATCTTGCGCTTCTCCTGTTGCTGCTCCAATATGTGGAGTCAACGAGATTTTTGGGTGCATCAAAATAGTCATTTCTGGTTTTGGTTCGCTTTCAAAAACGTCTAATCCAGCAAAAGATACTTTTCCAGAATCCAATGCTTTTATTAATGCAACTTCGTCAACAACACCGCCACGAGCACAGTTTACAATTCCTACACCATCTTTCATTGTTGCCAATGAAGCCTCGTCAACGATGTATCCATCTTGAGCAGGAACGTGCAATGTGATGAAATCAGCTTCTTGAAACAACGATTCCAATGATTGGGAAACTATAGTTGTAGTTATAGATTGTCCGTCAAAAAATTCTACTTTTACATCCACTTTTGGAATAAACATATCGGCAGCAATAACTTTCATTCCTAAACCAAGAGCCATTTTTGCAGTAGCTTGACCAATACGTCCAATCCCTACAATTCCAAGAGTTTTTCCCCTTAATTCAACTCCTTCAGCATACGCTTTTTTCAAACCATTAAAGTTTGAGTCGCCTTCAAGAGGCATATTTCTGTTAGAATCGTGCAAGAAACGAACACCTGAAAGCAAGTGGGCAAAAACTAATTCAGCCACAGATTCTGATGAAGAAGCAGGCGTGTTAATCACTTGAATCCCTTTACTTTTTGCATAATCAACATCAATATTATCCATTCCAACGCCGCCACGACCAATAATTTTCAATCCTGGACAAGCATCTATAATATCTTTGCGAACTTTAGTTGCACTTCTTACCAACACTACGCTTACGTTGTTTTCGTTTACAAAATTTGCCACTTGTTCTTGTGCCACTTTTGTAGTTATAACTTCAAATCCACCTTTTTGTAAGGCTAGAATTCCACTTTCTGAAATTCCGTCATTGGCTAATACTTTCATTTTTTTTTAAATTTAAAGATTGAATTATTTAAAAATTTAAAGATTCAATCTGGATTATTTTAATCTAAAGATTGATTGATAAAATTGATTTTTCAAATCTTTCAATCATTTAATTTTGAATATTTAAATGGATTTTTCCAATGCTACCATTACGTCAACTAAAACTTGCACGCTTTCTATTGGCATGGCATTGTACATTGACGCTCTGTAACCACCAACTGATCGGTGTCCAGGTAATCCAATTATTCCAGCTTCTTTCAACATTGCGTTAAAAGTATCGGCGTGTAATGGATCATTCAACAAGAAAGTGGCATTCATATTCGAACGGTCTTCGACTACCGCAGCTCCTTTGAATAATGGATTTCTATCAATTTCTGCATAAAGCAAAGTAGCTTTTGCATTGTTTATTTTTTCAATTGCAGCAATTCCACCAAGGTTTTTTAACCATTTTAAAGTCAAAAGTGAAGCGTAAACTGGGAAAACAGGAGGTGTGTTGTACATGCTTTCTGCTTTGATATGTTTGGCATAATCCAACATACTTGGAATGTTACGGCCGTTTTTACCAAGAATTTCTTCTTTAATAACAACTAGAGTTGCCCCTGCTGGTCCCATATTTTTTTGAGCACCGGCATAAATGATATCAAATTTGGAGAAATCCAAAACTCTTGAAAATATATCAGAACTCATATCGCAAACAATTGGCATATCCAAGTTTGGAAATTCCTTCATTTGGGTTCCAAAAATAGTGTTGTTGCTCGTACAGTGAAAATAATCTGCATCTGCTGGAACACTATAACCTTTAGGAACGTGATTGTAGTTTTCGTCTTTGGAAGAAGCAACGATAACAGTTTCTCCAAAAAATTTGGCTTCTTTAATGGCAGCACTTGCCCAAGTTCCTGAGTCAAGATAAGCGGCTTTTCCGTTTTCCTTCATTAAATTATAAGGAGCCATCAAGAATTCTAGACTGGCTCCGCCAGCAAGAAATAGTGCTTGATACCCTTTGCCTTCAAGACCTAAAAGTTCAATTGCTAGAGAACGGGCTTCGTCCATAACAGCTACGAAATCTTTGCTTCGGTGCGAAATTTCTAAAATCGACAATCCAGAATTATTAAAATCCAAAATGGCTTGTGCCGATTTTTCAAAAACTTCTTGTGGTAAAATACAAGGTCCTGCGCTGTAGTTGTGTTTTTTCATGGTGTAGTGTATGTCCAAAATTTAAAAATGCAAATTTCGGGAATAGGAGTTTAAAAAGCGTTAAATAATTCGAAATAATTACACAAATTTTTACTTTATTGTTAACAAAAACGAAATAGTATCAACATTATCCGCATAATCCCAAAGATTTGGTTTTTGTGTATAACCAAAGCCAATACTATTTTCAACGAGATTATTGCTTACAATGCATTGAATTTGCTCGCTTTCGGATTGTAGCCGAATTTGTAAATCATTGATTGAATCATAAAATTCGTAAAAAACACTCGAAATCGGTGAAGCATAACTTTGGTCTTCTTTGATAGTTAAAAATCCATTGTCCAATAGTTTGAAATTGCTCATCAAGAAAACGGCCTTGTTGTAATCATAATTGTTGGCATATTTTTCATAATGAATAATATCTTGGTACTTAAAAATTGCTTCAAAAAAAGCAGTAAAAGAATAGTCTTTTGGAACAAAAAGTTTGGAAACATTGCGACATCCCAAACCGAAATACCTAAAAATATCCTCGCCCAATGCTTTTAATTGTTCCTTGGTTTCTTTTCCATTTAAAACGGCAACCGAATTTCTGTTTTTTCGAATGACACTCGGCTTGTCTTTAAAATAATATTCAAAATAGCGCGCTGTATTGTTGCTTCCAGTTGCAATTACTGCATCAAAATTTTCCAATTTTCCTTCGACGAAAGTGATTTTACTAGCAAACTCAGGTTCAATGGCAATAATATATTTGGCCAAAAAAGGCAATAAAAACTGATCATTTGACGAGGTTTTTATCAACACCTTATTTCCTGAAATTAATACCGACAGGAAATCGTGAAATCCAACCAGCGGAATGTTTCCAGCCAGAATAAGACCAACATTTTTAGGTTCGTTTATTTCAATATTATAGGCTTGAAGCCATTTCTCTAGACTTTCCTCAGTCAAAGCTGTTGCCCATGATTGAATCGAAAAATAGACATTTTCCTTCGTGTACCAGCCGTTATGGGATTGGGATAATTGTATTAAATCTTGAAAATTTTCAAAAAATAAATCATTGTGCAAAACAGTTGGATTTGTGACATTTTCTTCTTCGGAAAACTGGCTTAAAAATTTTCCTAATTCAATAAAACATCTTTTTTTATCGTTTTCGAACATAACTAAATTTGTATATGAATAGTTTTGATTGTATTTTTGGGCAAAAATAAGCTTTTTATTGGCTTTGGACAACAAGCTTTAAGCTTTGGGAAAAATGGCGAAGTATATTGGTTTTGACTACCTTTAAACTTTTACGTATTAACTTTAAATAAATTAAATTATGGCTATTATAATAACTGATGAATGTATCAATTGTGGTGCTTGTGAACCAGAATGTCCTAATACTGCAATATATGAAGGTGCCGATGACTGGAGATATAAAGACGGAACAAGAATTAAAGGAAAAGTAGTTTTGCCTTCTGGTGAAGAAGTGGATGCTGATGAAGCACAAACTCCTATATCAGACGATATTTATTATATTGTACCTGGAAAATGTACGGAGTGTAAAGGATTTCACGATGAACCTCAATGTGCTGCGGTTTGTCCTGTTGATTGTTGTATTCCAGATGATAACCACGTGGAAAGCGAAGAAACTTTGCTTAATCGTCAAGCATTTTTGCATAACGAATAGAGAAATAAAAATTATAAGACAAAAAAAATCCTGTTTGCCGTGGCGAACAGGATTTTGTCATTAAAAGGATTTCTTAATTTTTTATAATTGTATAAGTTGTTATTGTTATTTGATCCGTGTTTGGGTCATAAGTTTCTAATTTTAGATTTCCATCGGCATCAAAATAACCAAATGAGTTATTGTTATTTGTTCTGTAAATATAATTGTTGTTTGATGTTCTTCTTAAAATTGCAGATTTTTTTCCATCAGGATAATACATAGTATAACCCCCTTTATCATTAGAAATTTGATATTTATTTCCATTTAAAATATAATAGGCAGATCTGTCAACATCAATTACTTCAGTAAAACCGTCCGCACTTACTTTCGTAATAGCAGTTACATTAACCGGAGTCTCTTTCCTCTCTTTATTCAAGGCGTTAGAATCAGCATCTTTTAATTCGATGTTTTGAACTTCTTTAACATCTTGGGTTTTTATTATTTCTTTTTGTCCATCAGAATCTTTAATGGTTGTTACAGTAGTTTTTACTTCTGATTTTACATTTTCATTTTGCGCTTGGATATTTAATGCAAATAAAAAAGCGGTTATTCCTAAAATTAAAGTTTTCATAATATGTATTTTAAAATTATACAGTACAAATTTAGCCTATAAAGCTTGCAGAATTATTTTAAATTGTTGTATAATTATCATATTAAAAAACAGATGTCTAAAGAATTATTATCAAACGAAACTATTTTGTGTAGAGCACTATTCTTTCTCCCTGGTAAAATAAATTGTAAATAATTCTTCCATAATGTATAAAGTAGGAATTAAAAAAGGGCTGCCTTTTGAGACAGCCCTTTTTAAAAATGTTTTATATCTATAATTTTAGAATGCGAATCCTAATCTAGCATAGTAATATGCTCCGCTGAAACCCATTTGTACAGCATCCCAATAACCTCCAGCTTCAACCCAGTCATCTTGTTGGTCAGGATAAATGTTGAAAATATTATTACCACCAACACTTAATTTTAGTGATTTTGAAATTTTAAATCCTAAGGTTAAATCAGTTACCATTTTCGCACTGTAAGTATCTGTTGCGGCTGTAATTTGATCCGCAAAACTTCCATAATCAGCTACATCTTCATACATTTGATAGTCTAATAGTTTTACCTCACTAAAACGAGTGAATGATAAACCGGCATTAAACCATTTTCGGTCATACGTTAGATTTAAACCAAACTTGCTTTCTGGAGCAGAAGCCAATAGAAATGCTTTTTCTCTTTCTCCAAAGAAAATCTCTTGGTTTAGATTACCATTTTTCACTTTGCTGATATCCATATTGTTGATGTTTCCAACTAGAGTTGCACCAAAAGAATCTTCGCCAAATTTCTTTTTCCAAGATAAAACTACGTCAAGTCCTTTAGTTTCAGTATCTGCACCGTTTACGAAAAATTGCGCTTGATCAACACCTAGATTAAATGATGATGCGTCAAAATAACCAGTTAATACAATTCGATCTTTTACGTTAATCATATATCCATCAACTGTGGCGGTAAAATCGCCAAAAGTAGCTGTTATACCTAAGGATCCATTTACTGCTTTTTCCTCATTCAATTGTTGAATTCCGAATGCTTGTGTTACAGGGCTGTTGTTTGGAGAAAGTAAAATTTCAGATGCTCCACTTGATGAAAAATTGGTGAACCTTAAATTATAGTACACTTGTGCTAATGACGGAGCTCTAAATCCAGTACTGATGGAACCTCTAAAATTAATATTTTTAGTAACTTTCAATCGGGCTGATAATTTTCCGTTAAGGGTACTTCCAAAATCACTATAATTTTCAAAACGAGCAGCAGCACTCACTAGGAATTTTTCTGATATATCAAATTCAGTGTCAGCATACAAAGAAAAGTTTGAACGACTTTGATTCACTTGGTTGGCTGGGCTGTAACCAGGAAAACCTTGTGAGCCTCCGGGTCTGGCTTCGCCAGAAATTGCATCAATAGGAGCTGATTGGGTTAGCGGATCAATAATAGGACGACCGTTAGTGTCATAAGTTGCATAAGAACCTATTTCTCCAGCAAAAATGGTGAATTTTTCAGTTCTGAATTCTGCTCCAAAAGCAAGATTCATCCCATTTAATACAGAGCTATAATTTTTTGTAAAATCAAAATTAGTAGTGTTTTGGCTCAAGCTATGTCCTCCAGCGTCAAACTCTTTTGGAGAAGCTTCTTCCAGAGAGGCATTGATGGTTCCTTTAGTGTAATAATGAAAAAGATTTTTTCCAAAAGTATTGCTAAAGTCTATTTTCCAACCGCTGGCAGTTTCTGTTCTGAAGCCTGCTGCAAGAGAGTTGTCAATTATATTTGAAGTAATTCTTGGAGTGTATCCGCCTGGATAAATAGATTCTACGACTCTCTCTCCATCATTTCTTGTGAAAGCATACGCATCGGTATTTCTATAGTTTCTTCCTCCAAAAGCGTAAAACTGTGTTTTGTCAGATACTGGAATTGCCATATTTCCTATAAAGTTAAAACCTTCTATTTCTGCTTCTCCAAATCCTTTTCTGAAATCAAATCCTGGACGCAAGGTTCTGTTTTTGTTCAAATATTCGGTGGTAAAATTAGCATAACCACCTTTTTCTCCAATCGCAACTCCATAATTAGCTCCAATTTTTACTGATCCACCATCAAAAGATTGATTTTTTCCGAAGGAATTTCCATTGCCATTTTGATTCAATCGATACCCATCGGTGTTGGCAGTTCCAAGCGGGAAATCACCCGGAGCATTTGCATTATATACGCCATAAGTTACAGAGCCAGTTAATTCATTAATATTGTCATTCAGCACAATATTAATTACACCAGCTATAGCATCTGAACCATATTGCGCAGCAGCACCATCTCTCAAGATTTCAATTCTCTTGATGGAAGATGCTGGAATGGCATTCAAATCGGTTCCAGTATTTCCTCTTCCACGAGTTCCGAACAGGTTAATCAGTGACGATTGATGTCTTCTTTTTCCGTTAATTAAAACCAAAGTTTGGTCTGGCCCCATACCCCTTAATGAAGCTGGATCTACGTGATCGGCTCCATCAGAACCAGATTGTTTATTTGCGTTGAACGAAGGTGCAACATATTGAAGCAACTCGTTAATTTCAATTTTTCCACTTTGTGTCGTTACATCTTTTACGCTAATAATATCAATTGGAACAGCCGAATTCACTACAGTTCTTTTTGAATTTCGAGAACCTACAATTTGAACTTCTTCTAATTTTTGTTCTCCACTATCAGCGAGAACTACATTTATTGTGGAGTCATTTGCGATTTTCGAAATAGAATTGTATCCTATATAGCTAAAAACTAGAGTCGCTCCTTCTTGAACATTTATTTTGTAAACTCCATCAAAATCTGTTGAAACACCGTTGTTAGTTCCTTTTTCGAAGATGTTTACACCAGGCAAGGCTAGACCAGAATGATCTTTTACAACTCCAGAAATTTCTTTTTGAGCAAAGAGAATTGTGAAGTTAAGTAATAGCAATAGTAATGTGATTTTTTTCATAATTAATATGGTTTTGGTTTTAGTTTGGGTGCAATATAATAGTTTTTTAACATAATTTTATATTATATTTTAAATTCGGTGAAACAATTATTGTAAGGATAAAATTCAGGTTTAAAAATACAGCATCCATAAATTGCTAAAATAATAGTGTATAAATGCTAAAATGGTAAAAATAAATAGGCAATAGATTAATGATTATGCTATCTAACATTTTTTAAATCTTATATTTGCAAACTTTTAAAAGTAATTATTAAAAACTTTTGGCAGGCAACTGCTATTTGTAAACTAAAATAGTATGAAAGCAGGAATTGTAGGATTACCAAATGTTGGAAAATCAACATTATTCAATTGTTTATCCAATGCCAAAGCGCAAAGTGCCAACTTTCCATTTTGTACCATTGAACCCAATATAGGAGTAGTAAACGTGCCGGATTCAAGAATGGCAAAGCTGGAAGAATTAGTAAAACCGGAACGCGTTCAGATGGCAACTGTTGACATCGTTGATATTGCAGGTTTGGTAAAAGGAGCAAGTAAAGGTGAAGGTTTAGGAAATCAATTTTTGGGAAACATAAGAGAATGTAATGCGATTATTCACGTTTTGCGTTGTTTTGACAATGATAATATCGTTCACGTTGACGGAAATGTTAATCCAATTAGAGATAAAGAAACTATCGATATCGAGTTACAATTAAAAGATTTAGAAAATGTTGAGAAACGTCTTGAAAAAGTAAATCGCGCTGCCAAAACTGGAAATAAAGAAGCGCAAACCGAAAAAGCACTTTTGGATAGAATAAGGGAAAACCTTCTACAAGCTAAGTCCGCTAGAACTGTTGTTCCTAAAAATAATGAAGAAGAAGTTTTAATGGAAGCTTTTCAATTAATTACTGCAAAACCTGTTTTATATGTTTGTAATGTAGACGAAAATTCGGCTGTAAACGGAAATGCTTATGTAGATCAAGTTCGTGAATTGGTAAAAGATGAAGACGCAGAAGTTATTATACTTTCTGTAGGCGCAGAGGCTGATATCACGGAATTAGAAAGTTACGAAGAGCGCCAAATTTTCTTGGAAGATATGGGTTTGCATGAGCCAGGAGCTTCGGTTTTGATTCGTGCGGCTTATAAATTATTGAAACAACAAACTTATTTCACTGCAGGCGTAAAAGAAGTTCGCGCTTGGACTATCAATGTTGGAGCAACTGCACCACAAGCGGCTGGAGTTATTCACACTGATTTCGAAAAAGGATTTATCCGTGCCGAAGTGATTGCTTATGAGGATTTCGTTCATTTTGGCTCGGAGGCCAAATGTAAGGAAGCCGGAAAATTCAAAGTAGAGGGAAAAGAATATATTGTCAAAGATGGCGATGTGATGCATTTTAGGTTTAATGTGTAAATTATTTTTTACGCAAACAATTATTAAACCGGTAAATATTTTCACAGGTTATTTTGTTTATAAATTTTCTTTTGCTTTATTTACAAGCCCATCTAAAAATCTTTTGAGCTATGAAAGTAAAACAATTACTAATTGACAAAAATAATAGTCAAAAAATAATAGCAAATTCAGATAATTTATTACCAGAAAATGTAAACCTAGTATTAGCCTTTGCGCAACGAACGCTATTAGAGGAAACCTTGCCTTATAGCCACTTGAAAGAAAGATATCCCAATGCTGAAATAGTTTTGTGCTCCTCCTCAGGACAAATATCCAATGACTGCAATGTTGAAAATGACATAGTGGTTACTGCTATTTCTTTTGATAAAACTAAAATTAAAACGACACAAATAGATATTGTTTTAAATAACAACTTAGATGAATTAGGTAAAAAAATCAAAGATGATTTATTGTCCGATGATTTAAAATCAATACTTATTTTATCGGAAGGAAGTTTTGTTAATGGAACGGAACTTATTAATGAATTAATCAAACAAACTAATAAAAGCATTCCTATTTTTGGGGGTTTAGCAGGGGATGAATTCAGTTTTGAAAGAACAGTTGTAGGTTTAAACGCTGATGCCACTTCAGGGAAAATTGTTGCCATTGGATTTTATGGAAATCATATTCATTTTGGTTTTGGTTCAGAAGGTGGTTGGGGTGATTTTGGGCCAGAAAGGGAAGTTACCAAATCAGAAAAAAACGTATTGTATAAAATTGGTGATCGTTTTGCTTTAGATTTATACAAAGAATACCTTGGAAAATATGCAGAAGAATTACCAGGTTCATCACTTTATTTTCCACTTTCTATGAAAGAAACTCCAAATTCAGAATCGGTCGTGAGAACTATTCTAGCCATTAATGAAGAAAATAAATCAATGACATTTGCTGGTAATATTCCACAAGGTTCTTTTGTAAGATTGATGAAAGGGAATACAGATAAATTAATTGATGCATCTTCTAAAGCAGCTTTGAAAATAGGTGTAAAACCTTCTCAAAGTACTCAACTAGCTTTATTGGTAAGTTGCGTTGGAAGAAGAATTGTTTTAGGCGATCGAGTAGAAGAAGAATTAGAAGTTGTAAAGGATGTTTTTGGAGATAAAACTATTTTATGTGGTTTTTATTCTTATGGTGAAATTTCGCCAACATTGAAAAATGTAGCTTGTGAATTGCACAATCAAACAATGACTATTGCTGCTTTTTATGAAGATTAAAGTATGAATAATTTAGAATTAAATAGAAATCTTAAACGTCAAATCGATAAATATTTATCGGAAGAAATTATTAGTAAAAATCCAGGATTAGTTTCTTTTTTTGAAGTTGTCAATCAAACTTATTTAAATTATGAAAAAGATGCCGATTTGTCAGAACAATCAACGCGTTTAAATGATAAAGAATATTCAGAAATAAATCTTAGATTAAAATCAGAATTAGATAAAAAAGATTTTTTCCAAAATAAATTATCAGAAGCTATTAAACTTCTAAATGAAAATGAAGAACAAGTAAACAGCGATAATAATTTATTAGATTTAATCAATGTTTTGAGCAAAGAAATTGAAATTAAAAAAGAATTTCAAGAGAAATTAAACTTAGCAAAAACAATTGCAGAAAATGCTAATGAAGCCAAATCTGAGTTTCTATCAATAATGAGTCATGAAATCAGAACACCTCTTAATGCTATTATTGGTTTGATTTACATTATGGAAAAAGAAAATTCCATGCAAAGTTTCCATGAAAATATTGATGTTTTAAAGTATTCTTCTCAAAATTTATTTTTACTTATTAATGATATTTTAGATTTCAATAAAATAGAAGCAGGCAAAGTTGATTTAGAAAAAATTCCTTTCAATCTAAAAGATTTAGTCTTTCAAATTTCAAGAGCTTTGCAAGCAAGAGCTTCAGAAAACCTTAATACAATTGAAGTAATTGTAGATGATGATTTTGTGCCAAATTTAATTAGTGATACATTACGAATAAATCAAATTATTACTAATTTGGTATCTAATGCTGTTAAATTTACAAAAGATGGAATAATAAAAATAAAATTGAATCAATTGGAGGTTTCTGACAATTATTCTACTTTTAAAATAGAAATTATAGATACGGGAATTGGTATAGATAAAGAAAAATTTCACACTATATTTCAGAAATTCTCCCAAGCAGAAACAAAAACATCAAGACAATTTGGTGGAGCGGGATTGGGATTAGTCATCACTAAAAAATTACTCAATTTATTAGGTTCTGATATTGCTTTTGAAAGTGAAATTGGTGTTGGCTCTAATTTTAATTTCACATTGCAACTTCCAATTGACAGCAAAAATAGAGCTGTTAATACTGATGTTTTACATGAAGATTATCAAGAAGATTATCAAGAAGAGAACCTTACTGGATTAAAAGTTTTATTAGTTGAAGATAATTTAATCAATATAAAAATTGCTCAAAAAATTATGGCTCGTTGGGAAATTGATGTAGATGTTGCTGAAAATGGTCAAATTGGGGTTGATAAATTTTTAAGCAACAAATATGATATTATTTTAATGGATTTATCGATGCCTATTATGGATGGCTATGAAGCGATCGCAATAATTAGACAAACGGATAAGATAGTACCTATTGTTGCATTGACTGCATCGGCTTCTTTTGGTTATTTAGAAAGAGCACTTCAAATCGGAATTAACGAATATATAATCAAACCATTTAATCCAAAAGAACTTAATATGAAGCTTTTTAAGTATTTTAAAAGTAATATAAATATATCGTAAAGAATTTTTTTTGTTTTTGCCTTCGCCAATTATTCTAAAAAATTAGATTTTTAATTGTTTTTTTTATTACTTTTAATAAAAGCGAATCATCATGAAAATCATTTCTTTCGCTGGTAGTTCCAGCAAAAACTCCATCAACAAAAAATTAGCAACTTATGCGGCAAATCTTTTCAAAGATGCCGAAATTGAAGTTCTCGATTTGAATGATTTTCAAATGCCTTTATTCGGTGTGGATATTGAAAAGGAAATCGGTCAACATCCTTTGGCGAAAGCCTTCTTAGATAAAATTGCAAGTGCAGATATTTTAGTAATCTCTCTTGCAGAAAATAACGGTAATTATTCCGTGGCTTTCAAGAATGTTTTCGACTGGTGTTCCAGAATTGGCGCTAAAGTATTTCAAGATAAACCGCTGTTATTGATGGCTACTTCGCCAGGCCCAAGAGGAGGAACATTTGTTCTTGAAATTGCTAAAAATGCTTTCCCTCGTTATGGTGCAATTATAAAAAACACTTTCTCGTTGCCAAGTTTCAACGATAATTTTGATATTGAAAAGGGTGTGATTTCAAATGTGGAATTGGAGAATCAGTTGAAAGAAATCATTAAGAGTTTTTAAAAATCAATTCAAAAATCTAAAAACTGTATGCTATAATCTGAAATCGAACCTGTCAATATCATTCTTAATAACTTTGATATTGAACATTTTTTAATTTTATCAAATTACACTACATTAGCACAAATTCGATACAATTTAAAATGTCCGATCAAAATCAATACACCGAAGACAATATTCGTTCACTAGACTGGAAAGAACACATTAGAATGCGTCCCGGAATGTACATCGGAAAACTCGGTGACGGTTCTTCGCCAGATGACGGTATTTATATTCTACTGAAAGAAGTCCTAGACAACTGTATCGACGAATTCGTTATGGGAGCAGGCAAAACCATTGAAGTTACTATCAAAGATAAAACGGTTTTCGTTCGCGATTATGGTCGTGGAATTCCGCTTGGAAAAGTCATTGACGTGGTTTCGAAAATGAATACCGGTGGAAAATACGATTCCTTAGCCTTCAAGAAATCCGTAGGTCTGAATGGTGTTGGAACAAAAGCTGTCAACGCTTTATCCAGTTATTTCCGCGTGGAATCAGTTCGGGACGAAAAACAAAAAGCCGCCGAATTCTCGGGAGGAAACTTGGTTCTGGAAGAAGATATTATAGAAACTACCAAACGAAAAGGAACCAAAGTTACTTTTATTCCGGACGAAGTAATTTTTAAAAATTACAAATACCGGTATGAATACATAATCAAAATGCTTAAAAACTATTGTTATCTCAACAATGGTTTGACCATAATATTCAATGGCGAAAAATATTTTTCTGAAAATGGATTGAAAGATTTATTGGAAGAAACCATTAATTCAGACGATTTAGAATATCCAATCATACATTTAAAAGAAGGCGATATCGAAATTGCCTTAACACACAGTAAAACGCAATACAGCGAGGAATATCATTCGTTTGTAAACGGACAAAATACCACACAAGGAGGAACGCATTTGGCCGCCTATCGCGAAGCCATTGTAAAAACCATAAGAGAATTTTATAACAAACCATTCGAAGCTTCGGATGTGCGAAAATCAATTGTTACCGCGATTAGCATCAAAGTAATGGAACCCGTTTTCGAGTCGCAAACAAAAACCAAATTAGGTTCTACCGATATGGGTTCTGAACCCGGAATGCCATCGGTTCGTACTTTTGTCAATGATTTTGTAAAGAATAAATTGGACAGTTATTTGCACAAAAATCCAGCAACTTCCGATGCCCTTTTGCGCAAAATTATGCAAGCGGAACGCGAACGCAAAGAATTGTCGGGCATTCGAAAACTGGCAAAAGACCGAGCCAAGAAATCAAATTTGCACAACAAGAAACTGCGTGATTGTCGGGCGCATCTTACCGACACGAAAAACCCAAGAAATCTTGAAAGCACACTTTTTATTACTGAGGGAGATTCGGCTTCGGGTTCTATCACTAAATCGCGTGATGTGAATACGCAAGCGGTTTTCAGTTTGCGTGGAAAGCCGCTGAATTCCTATGGTATGAGCAAGAAAATTGTGTATGAAAACGAAGAATTCAACTTGTTGCAAGCGGCTTTAGATATCGAAGATGATATGGAAAACCTGCGTTACAACAACATCGTAATCGCAACCGATGCCGATGTCGATGGAATGCACATTCGATTATTGTTGATTACATTTTTCCTTCAATTTTTTCCAGAATTAATCAAGGAAGGACATTTATACATTTTGCAAACACCACTTTTTAGGGTTCGAAATAAAAAAGAAACTATTTATTGCTATTCTCAAGATGAACGAAAAGCAGCCATAGAAAAATTGAAACCAAAACCAGAAATTACCCGATTTAAAGGATTGGGAGAAATATCGCCAGATGAATTCAAGAATTTTATTGGAGAAACCATTAGATTGGATCCAATTATGATGGATAAAAATACTTCGGTAGAGCAATTATTGTCTTTCTATATGGGAAAAAATACGCCGGATAGACAAGAATTTATTATCAAGAATTTGAAGGTGGAATTGGATGTAATAGAGGCAAGTTAGAAATAGTTTAAAAATATAAAATTTGTCAAAAGATCTTCAAAATAAAATTTTATTCCAACAAATAGTTGAGTTGTTGCAAAATGCTCGGCAACAGGTTTTGCGTACTATAAATCAAACGATGACGATTACGTATTTCGAAATTGGAAGAACGATTGTCGAAGAAGAACAAAACGGAAAAGATAGAGCCGAGTATGGAAAACAGTTGTTGAAGGGACTTTCTCAGGAGTTAACTAAGAAATTTGGAAAAGGGTTTTCCATTCGAAATTTAGAACAGATAAGGCAGTTTTATATTACGTATTCAAAATTCGAGACATTATTGCGGATTTTTAAAGTTCAAAAAACGCAGTCAATGATTGCGGAATTCAAATCTCAAAAAACGCAGTCAATGACTGCGGAATTTAAAGAATTGAACTATCAGACAATGTCTTCTTTTTTCAAATTGACTTGGACACATTATGTTTTTTAATGCGAATTGATGATGAAAAGGAAAGGCGTTTTTACGAAATAGAATCCGAAAAATACAAGTGGAGTGTGAGAGAATTGAAGCGACAATATGATTCGGCACTTTATACAAGATTGGCTTTAAGCCGAGACAAAGAAGGAGTTTTAAGACTTTCAGAGGAAGGTCAAATTGTTGAGAAACCAAAAGATATTATTAAAGATCCTTATATTCTTGAATTTTTAGGTTTGCCTGAATTACATCAATATTCTGAAACTGAATTAGAAGCCGAAATTATTAGTAAGTTAGAGCATTTTCTTTTAGAATTAGGTCACGGTTTTACATTTGTGGCTCGTCAACAAAGAATTACTTTTGACGATAAGCATTTCCGAATTGATTTGGTTTTTTATAATCGAATTTTAAAATGTTTTGTTTTGATTGACTTGAAGATAGGAGAACTAAAACATCAAGATATAGGTCAAATGCAAATGTATGTCAATTATTATGACCGGAAAATGCGCTTGGAAGACGAGAATAAAACAATAGGAATTGTACTTTGTCAAAACAAAAGTAACTTAGTTGTAGAATATACTTTACCAGAAAATAACGAGCAAATTTTTGCAAGTAAATACAAAACAGTTCTTCCAAGCAGAGAAGATTTAATAAAATTAATTTCGGAATCAAGATAAATGAAAGACGAAAACGGGAACTTGTTTTTCTTATGCAAAAGGTATTGCTGTTTTATAAAGGAAAAAACACATAGGGCCGACAAGAATTTATTATCAAGAATTTGAAGGTGGAAAAGGATGCTGTAGAAGAATAGAAATATGGAAAATCAAGATATACGTTGGAAACAAAGGTTTGAGCATTTTACTAATGCTTTTAAACAATTAAAAAATGCAAAACAATTATAAACCGAAAGAGAGTTTACGGAATTAGAATTGCAAGGTGTTATTCAAGCTTTTGAAGTTTCACAAGAACTTTCGTGGAAAGTAATGAAGGATTTTTTGGAAGAGCAAGGAAAAACAGATTTGTTTGGAATTAAAAATGCAGTAAAAGAAGCTTTCAATGTTGGATTAATTGCCAATGGAGAAGTTTGGTTTGGTATGATAAAAAGCAGAAATTTGACTTCTCATATTTACAATCATTCCGAAATAGTTGCTATTTTGGATACTATTTTAAATGTATATGTTGCTGCTTTTATAGATTTTGAAAATAAAATGAAAACTCTTTTATAATGTTCGGATTATACCCAAAAAGCTATAAAGAAATTATAGAAATTATTGATAATTGTTTGTCGATTGAAGAAGTGATTATTTATGGTTCACGTGCTAAAGGGAATTACAGAGAGGGTTCTGATATAGACATTACAGTTTTAGGCGAGCCCAATTCAGCTGATATTAGTAAATTATGGCACGATTTAGATGATAGTTATATTCCTTATAAATTTGACATTTCAATTTATAAGGATTTGAAATCTGATAGTTTGAAAGAACACATACAAATAGAGGGAAAAACTTTTTATAAAAGAAAAAACTGAAATAAATTCAGCATAAATGAAAGACGAAGAAGACGATAACATCATTCCAAACGAAGAAAATAATTCTGAAGAAAATTCAATTGATGAAAATCAAGAAGGAGAAGATGATGATGAAATTATTGAAGTAGAAGCCAAAAACTTTGAAGGAGGCCATTTTTACGAAAATAACAATGATGAAAATGATACGATTACCAAAGTTACCGGAATGTACAAAGACTGGTTTTTGGATTATGCTTCCTATGTAATTTTAGAGCGTGCTGTTCCCGCAATCGAGGACGGTTTCAAGCCTGTTCAACGCCGTATTATGCATTCACTTAAGGAATTAGATGATGGCCGTTACAACAAAGTGGCTAATGTTGTGGGACACACTATGCAATATCATCCCCACGGAGATCAGAGTATTGGTGATGCGATGGTGCAAATTGGACAGAAAGAATTGCTGATAGATTGCCAAGGAAACTGGGGAAATATCCTCACTGGTGATAGTGCTGCCGCTTCTCGTTATATTGAGGCGCGTTTGTCGAAATTCGCTTTGGAAGTCTTGTATTCTCCAAAAATTACCGATTGGGGCGTTTCTTATGATGGTCGTCGTGCCGAACCAAATAATCTTCCCGTAAAGTTCCCGTTGCTTTTAGCTCAAGGTGCCGAAGGTATTGCAGTAGGGCTTTCGACCAAAGTTTTGCCTCATAATTTCAACGAATTAATTGATGCTTCCATAAAAATTCTAAAAGGAAAACCATTCCAGATTTTCCCCGATTTTATGACGGCAGGAATTGCGGATATATCCAATTATAATGATGGAATGCGTGGCGGAAGAGTTCGTGTTCGTGCCAAAATTGCCCAGTTAGATAAAAATACTTTGGTCATTACCCAAATTCCGTTTTCGACCAATACTACGACTTTGATTGACAGTATTTTGAAAGCCAATGAAAAGGGAAAAATCAAAATCAAGAAAATCGAGGACAATACCGCTGCCGATGTAGAGATATTAATCCATCTTTTTCCAGGTGTTTCTCCAGATAAAACCATTGATGCCTTGTTTGCTTTTACCGGTTGCGAAACTTCGGTGGCACCATTGGGTTGCGTGATTGAAGACAACAAACCGTTGTTCGTGGGTGTTTCTGAAATGTTGAAAATTTCAACAGCGAGAACCGTACAATTGCTAAAAAGTGAACTCGAAATTCAATTGAGCGAACTCGAAGAACAATGGCATTTTCTTTCATTGGAACGCATCTTTATCGAAAATAAAATCTATCGAATGATAGAGGAAGAAACGACTAAAGAAGGAGTGATTTCAGCTGTTGACGAAGGTTTGAAGCCTCATATAAGTCACTTGAAAAGAGCAGTTACCGAAGACGATATTTTACGTTTATTGGATATCCGAATTATGCGTATTTCCAAATTCGATAGCAATAAAGCAAAAGATAAAATTGAAGCTTTGGAAGGCGATATCGAGCAAGTAAAATATGATTTGGAACATTTAATCGATTTTGCCATCGCCTTTTTTACCAAATTAAAAGAGAAATACGGAAAAGGCCGTGAACGCCAAACCGAATTGCGCAGTTTTGATAATATCGAAGCGACAAAAGTGGCTTTGAGAAATACCAAATTGTACGTAAATAGAGTAGAAGGCTTCATTGGAACTGGACTAAAAAAAGACGAATACGTTACGGATTGTTCTGATATTGATGATGTGATTATTTTTCTTCGTGACGGAAATATGATGATTTGCAAAGTGGATGATAAGAAATTCGTTGGTAAAGACATCATTCACATTGCCATTTTTGACAAAAGCGACAAACGCACGATTTACAACATGATTTATCGCGATGGAAAATCGGGTCCAGCTTACATAAAACGCTTCAACGTTTCGGGAGTTACTCGGGATAAATTATACGATTTGACTAATGAAACCAAAGGTTCGCAAGTTTTATATTTTACTCATAATCCAAATGGAGAGGCCGAGGTGATAACGATTTTGCTGCGACAAATTGGAAGTATCAAAAAATTGAAATGGGATTTGGATTTTGCTAGTATTGCCATAAAAGGTCGTGCCTCCAAAGGAAATTTGGTTAGTAAATATCCCATTAAGAAAATCGAAATCAAGGAAAAAGGAATTTCAACCTTGAAACCTAGAAAAATTTGGTTTGACGATACCGTTCAACGATTGAATGTTGACGCAAGGGGAGAATTGCTTGGTGAGTTTAGGCCAAATGACAAGATTCTTGTGATTTCCCAAACGGGGAAATTAAAAGTCATCATTCCAGAATTGTCCACCCATTTCGACGAAGAAATGGTCGTTTTGGAGAAATGGCATCCCAAGAAACCAGTTTCAGCCATTTATTATGATGGTGAAAAAGAACGGTATTACGTAAAACGCTTCTTGGTGGAAACTGAAAATAAAGAAGAAATTTTTATCACAGAACATCCTAAGTCACAACTAGAAATCGTTTCTACGGATTATCGACCGGTAGTTGAACTGGTTTTTGCAAAAGTCAAAGGCGTTCAAAAAGAAAACCAAACTGTTGATATTGAAAGTTTTATTACTGTAAAAGGTTTTAAAGCACTCGGAAATCAATTGACTACTGATAAATTAAAACAAGTTAATTTGTTAGAATCTCTACCTTTTGAAGAACCAGAAGAAATCGTTCCTGAAGATTTAGAAGTTATAGGTGAAACTGACATTCAGGATGATTCTGATATTCACTTGGATGATACCGGGCAGATTGGATTGAGTTTTTCTTAAAAAAAGTTTTTTAAAATTTAATTTTTTAAAATTTCTTGTAAAACTATACTCACAGAGGTTTCAAAAGGTTTTTACCAACCATTTTTCAGTACATTGCCGATTTTAAAGAAAGAAAAAACCACAATAGAATTCGATTCCGTTGTGGTTTATGTGTTTAAAAACGTAGTGGTAAACTATAATTAAATTGATGAATTTCGTTGAGTTTTATTAATTTATAGCAATTAATTTCACATCAAAAATAAGCACCGAGCCTCCTGGAATGCCTTTGTAATTATAGTTTCCATACGCTAAATGAGCCGGTACCAAAAGAATGCCGCTACCTCCAGTTTTAAAATAAGCAATGCCTTCTGTCCAACCTTTTATAACTTGATTCAAACCGAAAGGAATACCTGCTGCGCTGCTTTGGTCGAACACAGTTCCGTTGGTAAAATAGCCTTTATAGGCTACGGTAACATTAGAAGTTGCAGTAGGTTGTGCTCCAGTCCCCGGTTCGTTAATTACATAATACAAACCCGTGTCGCTTCTTTGCGCAGTCAAATTGTTTTTGGCAATATATGCCTTAATTTCTAGTTCATTTTTGGCAACATAGTCAATATTTGGCTCTTTATCTTTGGAACAAGAAATAAAAAGAGTCAAGGCCAATAGCGAAGTTAAAAAGTTTTTCATAGGGATTGGATTTTTTTGAATGGCAAATATAGTAAAATATGTTAGTGCACAAAGTCGAGTTTTGTCCCGTCCTAAATAATCGATACAGATTATTAGACAAAAATAATTAATTAAACAGTTGCAAGAACGTTCTTGCAACTGTTTTTTGTTTTATAGGTTCTCATTTTAATTTCACTTTGCTCATGCATT
>Ga0209284_10003130_pt1 | contig 21063 bp, 16 predicted proteins | sample FRY03_FD_187211 | JGI IMG/M metagenome (GOLD analysis project Ga0209284, IMG submission 187211) | Freshwater microbial communities from Lake Fryxell liftoff mats and glacier meltwater in Antarctica - FRY-03 (SPAdes) (version 2) | ecosystem: Environmental > Aquatic > Freshwater > Ice > Glacier...
CAATTGAGCAGGAAATGGTCATCAAAACTGTGCGTCTGGGCTACCGGCTGGGCGAAGTGGCGACCCACGAATACGTGCGAGCCAACGGCGAATCTAACTTTCGCGTGCTGGATGTCTGGCCCCGTTATGTGCGTAGCTGGCTCTATTATTTGCTGCTGTGGAAGCCCGACGCCGCGCAGGTAAAGGCTTCAACGCAGAGGCGCAGAGATGCAGAGGCGCAGAGGGAAGAAAATCTCCCGCAAAGGCGCAGAGACGCAGAGGAGACTGTTTTGCCCTTGCCCGAACGGAACGGATAGCCACCGATGGCAGATCGTCCTTTCCTACGCAATACGCAATACGCACTACGCCGCGCCGGCATTCGCCTGCTCCTGACACTCTTCGTCCTTCTCGCTGCCACCTACAGCGTCATCACCCCCCCTTTCGAGACGCCGGACGAAATCTGGCACTTCGCCTTCATTCAGCATCTGATCACAGAGCGCAGCCTGCCCGTCTCCGAACCGAACACCCAAGAGATGTGGCGACAGCAGGGCGTGCAGGCCCCCGGCTATTATCTGGCCGCGGCCCTGCTCACCGCAGCGATTGACCAGTCCGATTTTCCCGCCATTTATGCGCGGGCCAACCCCCACGCGGCCATCGGCCAGCCCGGCGCGGCCATCAACCGCAACTATCAGATCCACCACGCGCAGATTCACGACACAGGCGAGCACTTCCCCTGGCGCGGCTCGATTCTGGCCCTGCACATCGCCCGCTTCTTTTCCGTCTTTCTCGGTGGGGTGACAGTCTACGCCGTTTACCGCACCCTGCGCATTCTTCTTGGCGAAGGCAGAGCGCTGCTCGGCGCGGCCTTCGTCGCCTGCATCCCCCAATTCCTTTTCATCAGCGCCGCCGCCAGCAACGACAACGCCATCAACGCCGTGGCCGCGCTGGTGATCTGGTGGCTGGTCGGGGTGGCACGTGGCATGTGGCACGTGGCAGGTGACACCCTCCCCCATTCACAATTCACAATTCACTATTCACCATTCACTATTTCTCCTCCCTTCCTCCCTTCCCCCTTCCACCTCCTCACCCTCGGCCTTCTCCTCGGCCTCGCCCTCCTCGCCAAACTGAGCAGTCTGGCACTCGTCGGCCTGGCTGGGCTGGTGATTCTGTGGCTGGCCTGGCGTGCCCGTTCGTGGCGGTTGGTGTGGAACGCGGCCCTGTGGAGCGGCGTCCCCGCGCTGCTCATCGCTGGCTGGTGGTACATCCGCAACTGGCGGCTCTACGGCGACATTCTGGCCTGGAATGTCTGGGAAGCCAACATTCTCCTGCGCGTGATCCCGGCGGACTGGCGGGTGATTGTGGGCGAACTGGGCAGCCTGGAGCGCTCCTTTTGGGGTCTCTTCGGCTGGCTCAATCTGCCCTACCCGGAGTGGATTTACACAGGATTTCGGGGCGTGGAGTTGGTTCTGCTGGTGGGCCTTCTTGTTGGCGTGCTGCGTGCGGCGTACTCCGTATCCCGTCGCAACGACACCGCCCATTCACAATTCTCAATTCCCAATTCTCAATTCTCAATTATTCCCCTCTTTTGGCTCTTTCTTCTCCTTCTCTCCTGGCTGAACTTTATGCGCGTCGCCCCCGCCGCGCAGGGACGCTATTTCTTCCCCGCCGCGGCTGCGCTGGGACTGCTGTTCGTATGGGGAATGGATGGCTGGGGCAAACGCATCGGCCCGCGTCTGGGCTGGGGAATTGTAACCGGACTGTTCGTGCTCTCTGCCGCTACACCGCTATGGCTGATTGACCCCGCCTATCGTCCGCCAGAGATGCCCCAGGCCCAGGCCAGCGAAACCCTCGCCGTCTTTGGCGCGGACAACCCGCAGATCAAACTGGTGGCCGCGTCTGCCACACCGGAAAGTCTGCGTCCCGGCGACAACGCCACAATCCGCCTGGCCTGGCTCTCCCGTGCGCCAGTTGCTACTGATTACTCGATTTTTCTCCATCTGGTAGACGAAGCCGGGCTGACCATCGCCCAGTTGGATACAATGCCCGGCGGTGGTCTGCGTCCCACCAGCGGTTGGGAGGTGGGCGGCGTTCTGTGGGAGGAATACGCGGTGGCGATTCCAGAGACAGCCTATACGCCCAATTCGGCCCAGTGGGAAGTCGGGCTATACGATCACCGCACAGAACAGCGCTTGCCCCTCCTGCATCCCGCCGGCGACAGCTATAGCTTTGGCGCAGCCCATTTGGAGGCCAATGATGGCGAACTACCCAATCCGCTGGATGTGCGTTTTGCCGACAACATTTCCCTGATTGGATACCAGTTTGACCAGCGGGTACTGCGCCCCGGCGACGAAATGACCGTCACACTTTATTGGGAGGCACGCGGTCCGGTGGCCGAGGTGTATTCGATCTTCGCCCACATTTTGGATGAGAGTTTGACGATGCACGGCGGTCAGGATGTGGGACCGTCCCCGGCAACAGTCGAGTGGCAAGCGGGCGTCGTCGTCAAAAGCGTCCATACTTTCCCCGTCAGCCCAGACGCGCCGCTGGGTCTCTATCGTTTTGAGATCGGTCTCTATACACAGCCCGGTTTCCATCGCTTGCGCCTGCTGGATGCCGCGGGGGCCGAGGGGGCAGACCGTTTCTTTCTCGGCCCAGTGCGCGTACAGTAACGCAAGCTGACAGCCTGCGTTACTTGTTTTCCATCTTCCTGTGCTATACTTTTTGCAGTCACGTTTTTCTATTTCCTATGGAGTTTGGCATGAGCCGTAACAGTAATAACAGTCGTCGCAAGAGGTTTACGCGCAGCGAGAAGATTTTCTATTTCCTGAGTCTTCTTATCATTATCAGTATGGTGCTTGGTTCGGTTGCTGCGCTTCTGACTTCCGGCACTTGATTTGAAGTAGGACGCAGATGACGCTGAAAGGTCTGATTGCCGCTAAGAAAATCAGTGCATATCCGTTGTTTCAGCGCAGATCAGCTTCCGGTTTTCATTGCTGGTTGTGCCCCATCGGGCTTGGAAACTGACCACTGAAAACACCAAACATACGGAAAATTTTCGCTTCTGTTCGGGTATTCTGTGTTTATCAAAAGACCGATGGCTGAGCAGTAACTCTCTCCTTCATTTCTCGTCACCCCAGAATGAGTGTTGTGCGTGAGCAGCGAAGAGCGGCGTGGCATTGGATTTGTGGCGCTGGCGGTGCTGCTCTTTAGCACAAGTCCCGTTCTGATCCGTTGGGCTGCCCAAAGCCTTACCTCCTATGAAATTGCCGCGGGACGACTAACGGTGGCCGCGCTTCTCGTGGGCGGGCTGGCCCTGTTGCGCCGGGAGAAGTTGCCTGCCCGCCAGAACTGGGGACGCTTTGCCCTCTACGGTCTGGTCACTGCCCTCCACTTTGCCCTTTACATTGCCGCTCTCGAATACACAACGATTGCCCATGCGTTGGCGCTGGTTTATACCGCGCCGATTTTTGTTGCCATCTTTTCCTGGCTCATCCTCAAAGAGGGTCTGAGTTTGCGCAAGTGGGTAGGGATCGGCGTGGCTGTGGCGGGCGTGGCTGTGCTGGCCGGTTTCGAGCCGACACTCACGCCGCGGATGCTGATCGGCGACGGACTGGCCGTGGGCAGCGCGCTCTGCTTTGGCATCTACAGCGTGGCCGGGCGCAGCCAGCGGGCGCGCTTTTCCCTGATCGCCTACGCCGGGACGGTCTACACTGCGGGCGCGCTCTGGCTGCTGCCCGTGGCCGCGGCCAACTTTTCTCCCGACGGCTACACTTGGCCCGCGATTCTGAGCGTTGTGGCGTTGGGCGCGCTGCCGTTGGGGCTGGGACATACCCTCTATAACGCGGCCCTGCGCCGGGTGAATGCAACAGTCGTCAATCTGGTCGCCACCCAGGAAGTGACGGGCGGGATTGTGCTGGGCATGCTGATGCTCCAGGAGATGCCGACGATTGCCAGTCTCATCGGCGCGTTGGTCACATTGGCCGGGATTGTGCTGGTTGTGCTTTAAGAGGGACGCAGATTTTTCTGATTGGAATTGATGCACGCTGATTTTGGCAGGGATTCACCAAAGGTCAGCGAAAATCGTTTTTTCAATCTTTTTATCTGCGTCCGCTTTTGCATTTCTTTAGATAGACTCAACGGCTATGCGTAATTCAACCCGGAGAAAAAGATGGAGAAGCGGTTACAACTTTTTCCAAAATCGACACAAATACGGCGAATTGACGATGCGGATCGGCTTGCCATCGGCGGCTGCGACCTGACGCAACTGGCGGAGGAATATGGCACACCGCTGTATATCTACGACCAGTCCGCACTCGACGCCGCGGTGGACGAGTATCGGATTTCCCTGGCCGCGCACTACAGCGGCCAAGCGGGCATCACCTTTGCGGGCAAAGCGCTGATGAATCTGGCCGCGGCCCGCTGGGCGGCCGGGCGTGGGCTGTGGGTGGACTGCACAGGCGCAGGGGAACTCTACATTGCGGCGCGGGCCGGTGTGCCGCGGGAACAGATTCTCGTCCACGGCGTCAATAAATCCCCGGCAGATTTGCAGGCCGCGTTAGAAACCGCAGGTACAATTGTGGTGGACAATCTGTGGGAACTGGAACGGCTGGCTGCGTTGGCTGATGGGGCTGAGAACGGTGTCGGCGACTTCCCCAAACTCTGGCTGCGGGTACGCCCCGGCCTGGCTGTGGAGACCCACGCCTTTCGCCAGACGGGCCAGGACGACAGTAAATTCGGGATGGGCTTTGCCGAAGCCGTGCAGGCCGTGACCCTCTGCCAAATGAAGGGATTGCCGCTTACGGGTGTCCATTTCCATCAGGGATCACATTTCCACGACCCGCAGCCCATCGGCCCCGCGCTGGAGCGGGTGTTGGAATTGCTGGCCGAATTGCGGGACGCCAGCGGCTGGACACCGGCCTATCTCTCCCCCGGCGGCGGCTGGGGTGTGCCCTATCACGACGATGACCTGCCCCACCCGTCCATCGACGATTACGTGGAATTTCTGGCGGCCCGGCTGGCCGAGGGTTGCGCTGCCAACGATTTGCCGCTGCCCATTCTGCACGTGGAGCCGGGGCGCAGTATTGTGGCTGTGGCAGGCGTAGCCATCTACCGGGTGGGCGCGGTCAAACGGACGGTCAACCGGCGCTGGCTGCTGCTGGACGGGGGCATGGCCGACAACATCCGGCCCAGCCTCTACGGCGCTCGTTATTCGGCGCTGCCTGTGGCAAATCCACTGCGCCCCGCGCTGGACCCGGCCTGGCTGGGCGGCCCCTATTGTGAAAGCGGCGATGTGCTGATCGAGAATCTGCCTATGGCCGATGTGCAGCCGGGGGAACTGATCGCCATTCCCGTCAGCGGCGCGTATCACCTGATGATGTCCAGCAATTACAACGGCGCGCTGCGGCCGGCGCTGCTCTGGCTGCACGGCGGACAGGCCCGGCTGGTGCAGCGGCGAGAGACAGTCGAAGATTTGGTGGCACGGGATTTGTAAAGGCAAAAGGCAAAAAGAGAAGTCAAAAGTGGTTGGGCAAAATAGTGCAAGATGGCAAGATGAGGCGACGCCACTACGACTTTTGCCTTCCCCTTTTGACTTTTGCCTTGTTGAGAAGGAGAACTGACCGATGATAGAGCTAACTTCCCTGCCCCGCTGCTTCTGGGCCGGGGACGACGAACTGATGCAGGCTTATCACGACAGCGAATGGGGCGTGCCGGTTTACGACGACCGGGAACTATTCGAGCGGCTGCTGTTGGAATGTTTTCAGGCGGGGCTCTCCTGGCGGACGATTCTGCACAAGCGGGAGAACTTCCGGCGGGCCTTCGATAATTTTGATGCAGTGAAGATTGCCGTCTACGACGAAGAGAAGATTGCCAGTCTGTTGACCGATGCGGGGATTGTGCGCAATCGGCTGAAGGTGCGGGGAGCTGTGCGCAATGCCAAAGCGTTTCTACGCCTGGCAAAGGAGCACGGCACATTTGCCGATTGGCTCTGGCGTTTTGTGGATGGAAAAGCTCTGCTGCCCGCCGTGCCCCTGATGCCGGAGGCGATTCCGGCAGAGACAGATGTGGCCCGTGCGCTGTCCAAAGCGTTGCGCAAGGCCGATTTTACTTTCGTCGGCCCCACCATCTGTTATGCGTTTATGCAGAGCGTGGGAATGGTGGACGATCACGTGGTGGGTTGTTTCAAATACAGCGGACCTGCGGCGCGGAGCTAACAGCTTTTCTCCGGCAGTGTTGCCTGTATCAGCTCGCGCACCACGTCGTCGATGCGCCGTTTGTAGCGCAACAACTCGCGACGACACTCGACTTCGGCTGAGTTCTCCGGTTTGAAGGAACGCAGAGTCTCCTCCAATTCCTCATCGATCTGCACACGAGCCGGATCGATGGTTCGCCCCCGCACATATTCGCGCATTTCTTCGGCGATGGCGGTGTCGTAGTGGGCCAGATCGTCGTGCAAGTCTACGAGCCGATCCGTTGCAATAGCGGGGACGGGTAGGGCACGTAGGGTTTCCCAAGCTCGATTCAGTTTTCTTCGATTAACACTCATTTGCAAAAAGAGACCCGTGTGGGGACTGCCCCTGTTGAACTGCCCTCGCACGGTTTAGTCAGTGCCGGAACAGTGGGATAAGGTCATCGGTGCTTCTGGTGAATCGTCTTTCTGTGTACGGTTAGGGGTCAGCCGGTCGCAAGGGTGGGTAACGAAACGACTGCTGGGAGTGATTGATGTTGACGGGATTATAGCAGGACAAATTATGATGGCAAAAATTGAGAGCGGTCGATTTTCGCTCTGATCCACGGTTGACAGACGGGAACAAATGTTCTACAATTGGTTTATCCCAGAGACCCCAGTCCACTTGCTCTTTTCGGCCGCGTAAAAGTGGTTGGGGTATCCTATTCGAATCCTGTTCGATTGTACCAACCGTTTGGCCTCTATTGAACTGGCTGTTTTTGGCTATTTTTTGATTGACAAGGAGCAACGTTCCCATGGCTCGCAGCAAATCCACATCGACCACCACCGACACCAGCAGCAAATCCAACGACGGCAAATCCAACGACGGCAAATCCAACGACGGCAAACTCAAAGCGCTCGAGACAACCATTGCAGGTCTCAACCGACGCTTTGGGGACGGCATCATTATGAAGCTGGGCGAAACGACCCGGCTGGATATCGAGTCTATCCCCACAGGCAGTCTGAGTTTGGACCTGGCCTTGGGCATTGGCGGCATTCCCAAGGGGCGCATTATGGAAATCTATGGCCCGGAAAGTTCTGGCAAGACGTCTGTCTGTCTGCACATCATTGCCGAGGCCCAACGCAAAGGCGGTGTCTGCGGCTTTGTGGATGTGGAGCACGCGCTCGATCCCGCCTATGCCCGCAAGATCGGCGTGGATGTGGACAATCTCTACGTCAGCCAACCAGACACAGCGGAGCAGGCGTTAGAAATCACTGAGGCGTTGGTCCGTTCCGGTGCGATGGATGTGGTTGTGGTAGACAGTGTGGCCGCTCTTGTGCCCCGGGCCGAGATCGAAGGTGAGATGGGCGACAGCCACATGGGTTTGCAGGCCCGTCTGATGAGCCAGGCGCTGCGTAAACTGGTGGGCGCGGTCAAAACCAGCGGCACCAGTTTGATCTTTACAAATCAGTTGCGCCAGAAGATTGGCGTGATGTTTGGCAACCCGGAAACCACATCCGGCGGTATGGCACTGAAGTTTTACGCCAGTGTGCGGTTGGACATCCGGCGCATCCAGGCCATCAAACAGGGCACTGATGTGGTCGGCAACCGGACACGGGTGACTGTGCGCAAGAACAAAGTGGCGCCTCCTTTCAAAGTGGCCGAGTTCGATATTATGTATAATGAGGGCATCAGCAAAAACGGCGACCTGTTGGACTTGGGCGTGGAGTACGATGTGGTGGACAAGCGGGGCGCGTTCTACAGCTTTGGCGACACCCGCCTGGGCCAAGGCCGGGAGAATTCCAAAATCTTCCTGGGCGAGAACCCGGCGATTGCCGCCGAGATCGATGGACGGATTCGCTCCATTGGCGGATTGCCTGTGAATCTGGGAAAGAAGGGCAAGGCTGCGATGGATGAGGATGACAGCACTTATAGCGATGACGACGAGGAGACGGTGCAATTGGACGAAGCCGCGTAAAGAGTCGGCCTGGGCGGGTCATAAAGAACAACAAAAAGGGGAAGCCGCCAGAAAGAGTATCTGTGGCTTCCTTTTTTGTTGCGGCAGAAAGTGGTATACTGCATAAAGTATCATAGAGCGTCTCTGCACGGGAGGTTGGATGTTTTGACCGATGACGTGCTGTGAGATTTTAAATATTGTATATTGCGTATACTTCGGGCGATTCGAGCTAAATCCATGGCATATGTCAACATTAACTGTAGCAATAGAGTCGAACGACATAAAAAACAGTGGTTTTGCAGTGCAGAACGGATTCACAATGAAAGATGAATCTGTGTTGTTGGCGCACCTGATGGAATTGAACGATCTTCTGAATCAGCCGAAAAGCACACTCTATTGGCAGAAATGTGCAGAGGTCATTCTTTTGCATACGGATGTCGAAGCTGTCAGCCTCTGGCTCTTTCCCAGCCACGAGTCAATTCCCGAAACCTCTGTTCGTATCGGGAATTTTGAGGATAGCCGTCTTTTGCGGATCGAGCGTTGGGAGAATGCGCTGCAAAATTCACCCGTCCCCGAGTTGCATGAAGATTCCGCACAATTCGAAGAATTCCGTCCGGTAGAGGTTGGCAAGATCGATCTGGGCGTTGGCCGTCGCAACGGAGACCTGCCCATCCTGCATTTGCGGCTGCATATGGATGGACTGCTTCACGGCGGAATCAGCCTGGCTTTCACATCCAGACAAGCGCTCCAGAAAGAGCAGTATCAGGAGTTGGCGCATTTCGTCCGATTCATCACAGACAACGGTCTGCGCAACCGCCAGTTGCGGATTACCCGACGCCGGCTGGATCGGGTGAATTTGATTGCCCAGGTGAACCAGTCTCTGAACAGCATTTTGGACCTGGACGCTGTTTTGAAAGAGACAACCGAAATGACTGCTTATGTGTTACAAGCCCAGGCCGCAACCCTTTTTCTCACCGACGAACGGCAGAATCAACTGCTTTTCCACATACCGACGGGTGAGGCAGGGGGCGTGTTGAAGGAGATCCGTATCCCGATCAATCAGGGCGTGGCTGGCTGGGTGGCGACCAATCGCAAGCCGATTATTGTCAACGACGTGGCTAAAGATAAGCATTTTTCCAGCCAGGTGGATGTGGAGACAGGTTTCCGCACGACGAGCATTCTCTGTGTGCCGCTCCTTTCCCAGGGCCGGTTGATAGGTGTGTTGGAGGTGTTGAACAAAGAGGCAAAAAGTGGGTTTACCCACGAGGATCAGGTATGGCTGGAAGCATTGGCAAGCCAGGCTGCTGTCGCGCTGGAGAACGCATACCTTTTTGAAAATTTGCGCAAAGAGCAGGAGCGCATGATTCAGGCCGAAGAGAATGTGCGCCGCCAACTTAATCGCGATCTCCACGATGGCCCGGCCCAGTTGCTCAGTCTGATTATTATGAATGTGGATGTGGCCCGCCAGCTATTAAAGCGGAAACGCTACGAAACCGTCCATTCCGAATTGAATTTGCTCGAAAATATGGGTCGCCATGCCAATCGGGAAATCCGCACATTGCTCTTTGAGCTACGCCCGATTATTCTGGAAAGCCAGGGACTTCTTCCTGCGTTACGCTCCTATATTCACCAACTGACCGAGGCCATCAACAGCCAGGCACAGCTATCCGGTCAAGCTCCCAAACCGGGTAAGTTCCATTTGGAAGCCGACGATCTGCCCAGGCGGTTGAGCACCCAGGCGGAGAAGAATATTTTTTCAATTGTGCAAGAGGCCATCAATAATATTCGTAAGTATGCGAACGCCGATAATGTCTGGGTACGTGTGGGGATTGTTGAAGATGAAATGCTGGCCTTTTCGGTAGAAGATGACGGCATTGGCTTTGATTCGAAGTCTGTATTGGACGACTATGAAAGCCGCGGCAGTTTTGGGCTGCTCAATATGTACGAGCGTGCTGAAATGTTGAAAGGGACAATGAATATCCAATCCCCAAACCCGAATACGGGCAAGGGAACCCTGATTTTGGGCCGCATTCCCCTCCGAGCAATTCAACGCCAAAGTTAGAACAATCCCGGAAAATTGTATTCCCCACAGCCGGATACATCCGCAACAGACCGTCCAAATCAGATTCACGACAGCCATACTTTGACAGACCCGGAGCGATGCGATAGCGTTACTTCGGTTTTTTGTGTGCAAAAGAAGTTCGACTTTTCAGAAAAATCGAACTTCTCAAAATCCCCGGCGCTTTAGTAGTGAAGGAGTTTGAGTGAGCGATTTTTCGTTTGTTGTCGAAGCCACAGATGGACGGGCGCGGTTGAGCCAATTCCAGACACCCCACGGGCCGATCGCCATGCCCGCTTTTGCGCCCGTGGGCACATTGGCTAATGTCAAGACTCTGGAACCCAGAGATTTGACGGAATTGGGCGCGTCTCTTGTGCTCTCCAACACCTATCACCTCTACTTGCGCCCCGGCCACGAACTGGTGGAGCGGATGGGTGGGTTGCACCGCTTTATGGGCTGGGATGGACCGATGCTCACCGATTCCGGCGGCTATCAGGTCTTCAGCCTGGCCCACCGCCGCACACTCGACGACGACGGCGTTACCTTTCGCAGCCACATCGACGGCAGCACCCACCGCTTCACACCGGAACGGGTGATGGAGATCGAGCAGGCGCTGGGCGCGGATATTGCTATGGTGCTGGACGAATGTGCCGAACCACTGGACCGAGCCTACAACGAAACCGCACTAATGCGCACCCACCGTTGGGCCGAGCGCTGTCGAATAGCCCACTCCCGGCCTGATCAGGCTCTCTTTGGCATTGTGCAGGGAGGCATCTTCCCGGACCTGCGGTTACAAAGCGCGGCCTTTCTGACTGATCTGGATTTCCCCGGTTATGCGGTGGGCGGGCTGGCGGTGGGCGAAACCAAAGAACAGATGTACGCCACGCTGGATGAAACCTGCCCGGCTCTGCCTGTGGACAAACCCCGCTATTTGATGGGTGTGGGTGCGCCAGAAGATATTGTGGAGGCGGTCTATCGGGGCATCGACTTCTTTGACTGTGTGCTGCCCACCCGCATCGCCCGTAATGGCGCGCTGATGACCCGCGCCGGGCGGCTGAATATCCGCAACGAACGCTTTGCCGAAGATACCCAGCCGGTGGAAGAGGGTTGCACTTGCTACACCTGTCGCACCTTTACCCGCGCCTATTTGCGCCATCTTTTCAAGGCCAAAGAGATTACCGGCCTGCGCTTGGCGACTATCCACAATCTGCATTTTATGCTGCGTCTGATGGAAGATATTCGGTCCGCTATTGCATCCGGCACGTTTGACGACTTCCGGGCCGATTTTCATGCCCGCCACACGATGACAGACCAGGCTGTGCGCCACGCCCAGCGCCAAAAGCGGACCGCCAACGCCCGAAGTAGCGGGTCTTGACAGGTTTTGTCGCCAGCATCAGGGCCTCTTTTTTGCCGCCGCTTTCAGAAACATATCCAGCCGTAGCCCGATTGCTCATGCCCAAATCTTTGTGGCTCTGCAAATTTGTTTCCATACTTTCTCTCGTTCTGCTCCTAGCAGGTTGCGCGCAGACAGCGGTTGTCGCCCCAACGCCAGTGACAATTACGATTGCCGGTTCTACGGAGATGGGGCCGGTTCTTCGAGAATTGACCGCGGCCTATAGCAAACGCCACCCCAATGTCCTGTTTGCCATTCGAGGCGGAGGCAGCATTTTGGGCGAACGCTGGCTGGAGAATCGGCGGATTGATCTGGCTGCCAGCACAAATTTTCCCAACGAAGCAGAACCATCCGCCACAACTATGCGCATTCCCATCGGCCTGGATGGCATCGCGATTGTCGTACATCCAGACAACCCGGTGTCGGCGTTGACACTCGCTCAGTTGCGGGACCTCTACAGCGGCCGGTTGCTGGATTGGCAGGATGTGGGCGGCAAAGCAGGGGACGTTTTGCTGGTGAGCCGGGAGGATGGCAGCGCCACCCGTATGCTCTTCGAGGCACGGGTGATGGATGAGGAAGGGGTGACATTGACCGCTGTGGTCATGCCCACCAGCGAGGATGTGGTGGGCTATGTGGCCGAGCATCCCAATGCGATTGGCTATGTCAGCCGGGCCTATGTGATGAGTGACGAGGCAGAGCAAGAGCAAGCGATTGGCGTGAATGTCGTAGCAGTTGAGTCCCGATTACCTACAAAAGAGGAGATTGCGGCCCAAAGCTACTACCTGAGCCGCCCCATCTTTCTGCTCCGGCGCAAGGATGACGCGGCCCGTCTTCAGCCCTTTATCGATTTTGTACTCAGCCCGGCAGGCCAGGAGATTGTAGCCCATTTCCACGTGCCCATCCGCTGATCTGTTTCCAAAGAGACCCGCGCTCGGCATTTCTGCGGCACCTCAAATTGCATTGACGAAGTTTTGTGAGCGGAAAAACTTGCAATTTTGCGGCTTTCGTGGTACTGTGTGGGTGTTCGTTTGTTAGCAGGGTGTAGGATGCATTTGGTCGGCGGTTGTCTGTCTTCCCGGCCCGTATATGCAGGACTCGAAAGTGGGCTAACCCCCACTTTTCTTGTTCTATAGAGTATTGACTCAAGAGCATTTGGCTAAATGTGTTTAGCAAAGTTTGTACGTTAAGAAGTACGACAATTGAATAGTTGGAGTGAGGAACAAAGAGGAAACAATGTCAAAAGCATTAATTGCCGGGATCAATCAGGTTGCCTCGGATAAGGGGTTGGATCACGAAGTGATTTTTTCTGCCATCGAGGCTGCGCTGGTCTCTGCCTACAAGCGCAACTTTGGCTCTGTGGCGGATGTCACTGCGGAAGTTGACCGCTTTTCCGGGGAGATGAAAGTTTTCGCTGGAAAAGAAGTGGTGGACGATGTGATGAGCCCCAGCACAGAAGTGTTGCTGAAGGAAGCACAGGAATCCAACCCGGAAGCCAAATTGGGTGATGTGGTGGCTGTGTCCAGCACACCCGCCGATTTTGGGCGCATTGCCGCCCAGACAGCCAAACAGGTGATATTGCAGCGTATCCGCGAGGCCGAGCGGGATACCGTCTACGAAAACTTTATCCACCGGGTCGGCGAGATTATCAACGCCCAGGTGCGCAGCATCGATCTTTCCTCCGGCACAGTGACTGTTCTGCTGGGGGAGAAGCACGAGAGCCTGCTGCCGCGGGAAGAGCAGATCCCCAACGAACGCCTGCGCCGGGGCGATTATATCCGGCTCTATGTGGTGGACGTTCACAAGAGCAACCGAGGGCCTGTGATCAAACTGAGCCGCACCCACCGTAATCTTTTGCGCCGTTTGATGGAGCAGGAGATTCCCGAAGTGCGCGACGGCACAGTCGAGATCAAAGCCATTGCCCGTGAGCCTGGCAACCGCAGCAAAGTGGCTGTCATGGCGACAGTCGCCGGCGTCGATCCCGTGGGTAGCTGTGTGGGTATGCGGGGGATGCGTATCCAGAACATTGTGACCGATTTGGCTGGCGAAAAGATCGATGTGGTGGAGTGGAGCAACGAACTGCGCGCCTACATCGCCAACGCGCTCAGCCCGGCCAAAGTGCAGAGTGTCATCCTGGACGAAGGAAACGCGGCCATCAAGACCGCGATGGTCATTGTCCCGGATCGCCAGTTGAGTCTGGCGATTGGCAAAGAGGGACAGAACGCACGACTGGCCGCTAAACTGACCGGCTGGCGCATTGACATTAAAAGCGAGACCGAAGCCAGGGACGAGGGATTGGACCTTTTGGCTGCGGAGCAGGCGCAGTTGGCCGCCAGCGGCAACACGCTGATGGACCTGGCCGAACGCATCCTGCGCAAGGGGACGGTCAGCGACTTTGGCAGCGACAAACTTCTACGTCAGGCCGCAGAAGCAGTCCAGAAGCGGGACGAGGAGAAGGTGGTGGAAACCATCGAGCGGATTGTCCCCTCGTGGCCCACAGAGAGCCTGCCCGACCTGGACGCAACCCTGCGTGCGGACCGCGACACAAGCCAGGCCGCTCTGGATGCCTTTGACCGTGCGGCGGCGGCTGTTTCGTCCACCGAAAAGCCCCAACTTCCCTTCGCCAAGTCTTTCGACGAGGTAGCCGAAAGTGTACCGGCATCGGAACTGGAACTGCCCGAACTGCCTGTCGATTTCCTGGAGGATATGGCGGAAGATGCAGCAGAAAACGTGGCAGAAGACGAGACGCCCACACCGGCGGCAGACGAGTTGCCCTCGGTCATCACTATCGATATGCTGCGCAAACGTATGGCCGAACAGAAGGAACGACAGGCCAAAACATTGAACTTCGACGATATCAAAGTTCCGGCAGAACTGCTGGGCGATTATGAGCTGGGCGAAGAACAGAAAGAACTCGAAGAAGAGGACGATATGCCTGGTGACAAACGGGGCAAAGGTAAGGGCAAAGTAGCGGCCAAGCGGCCTGCTGCCAAACGCTCCAAACGGCGTGCAGCCGGTTTTGACGACGACGAATCGGATTTCAGCTTTGGATAGAGCGTTGGATGTATCTTTTTGAAATTTAGGGGAAAGACCTGACAGGCGCGCCAGTTCAGTGGCTTGCCAACCGAGACAACTCTATTGGCGCACCTGTCAGGTCTCCTCCTCTCGACTATTGAAAAGATACTTTTAGATTCGAGATTTGGACTGATGGCAAAGACGAGCAAGCAGCCGCGAAAACGTTCAGTACCCCAGCGCATGTGCATTGCCTGCCGAGAGCAGGAAGGCAAGCGGGCACTGGTGCGGGTGGTGCGGGATATCAACGGCGTCCAGGTGGACCCCACAGGCAAGTTGTCCGGGCGAGGGGCCTATCTCCATCCGACCCGTACCTGCTGGGAGAGCGCGCTGGCAACCCGCAGTTTGCAACGGGCTTTGCGCACAGGCATCACACCGGACGAGACGGCTCAACTGCGTGCCTATGCCGAGAGTCTGCCTGAGGCAGAGGCAGAGGCAGAGGCAGAAAATCGGGTAGAAGATCAGGCGGGAGAAAGTGCATAACTGACAAACGTTGCGGTCAGGCTCTTTTTTCGTTGTTCGGCCCGGATCGAGTATAATTGAGAGAGTTCGTGTCTGATTTTGTTTATGGACCAATGCAAAATGATGATCAACTTCAATAATTACCAATTGACCGATGTTCACGCGTAAGTTTGATACTCGGTCTTTGTGGGACAGTGTGAAGGCTGTCGCCAGAGAGATGGAATGGGGAGCATGACGATGGTACTGTAAAAGCACATACCGTTGTTGGCCGGATGGGTTTCGTTCTTGCGAAGCTATCCATAATTTTCCCTATTCAATTCTCTCCTGTTCCGTGGCATGAAATCTACACATTGTGTAGACCCCATCATTCACCCGGAAACGCGACACCCCTCTCTCTCTTTCCCACAAACCAAACCTGATTTCTGGAGCCTCTACCCTTTGTCGATGGATAAGGGTTGATTGTCTCTGTATGCCAGGTGCTGTTGGCGTATGTGTGCGCGTGTGGTGGTTGCCATCGGGTAGCCGCGTTGATAAAGATAGTTTCTACGAGAATAGAGGGGCTTGTGTATGGCGACAATGACAAAACCAGCGAAACCAGCAACTGCTGCGCGGGGACAGGCGAAAAACGGGGCCAATAAACCACCTTCCATAGTGACGGTGGGTGAACACATTACTGTGCGAGATTTGGCCGACCGGATGGAGCGTAGCCCAATCGATCTGATCAAAGTGTTGATGCAGTTCGGCATTATGGCGCCCATCGATCAGGCGTTGGATCACGACACAGCCGCGATTGTGGGCGAAGAACTGAATGTCACGGTTATCTGGCCGGAGGCCAGCCCGGAAGAAGTGGCCAAAGAGCAAGAAGCAGCGGAAGAAGCAATCGCCGCTGATACCCGGCCCAAAGAGCGCATCTTTGTGCAGAACATCCTGGCCGACGAGATCGAGGAGAACCTGGTGGAACGCTCACCGGTGGTGGCGGTTCTCGGCCATGTGGACCACGGCAAGACGACACTGCTCGATCGCATCCGCAAGACAAAAGTGGTGGACAGCGAGGCAGGCGGCATCACCCAGCACACCGGCGCTTATCAGGTCGAAGTGAATGGCCGCAAGATTACCTTCCTCGACACACCGGGCCACGAGGCGTTTACAGCCATGCGCGCCCGGGGCGCACAGGTCACCGATATTGTGGTGCTGGTGGTAGCGGCAGACGACGGCATTATGCCCCAGACACGGGAAGCCATCAGCCACGCCAAAGCTGCGGGCGTACAGATTGTTGTCGCCCTCAATAAAGTGGATCGACCCAACGCCAATATTGACCGGGTGATGGAAGAGCTTTCAAAAGTGGGTTTGCAGCCCGAAGCCTGGGGCGGCGACACGATTGTTGTCCCGGTCAGTGCGCTGCGGGGCACGGGTGTGGACGATCTGCTGGCAAACATTCTGGTTTTGGCCGAGTTGGAGCCGCACAAGGCCAACCCCAAAGGCCGGGCCATCGGCACAGTCATCGAAGCCCAGTTGGACAAATACCGGGGCGTCACGGCCACATTGCTGGTTCAGAATGGCACGCTGAAGCAAGGCGATTCCATCGTCGCCGGTCATACGTGGGGCCGCATCAAAGCGATGTTTGACTACGAGGGCAAGACCATCAAAAAGGCGGAGCCAGGCACACCGGTTGTGATCCTCGGTCTGCAAGAAGTGCCTTCGGCGGGCGATGTATTCGAGCGGGTTGCCAACGACCGCAAAGCCCGTGGAATTGTGGAAGATCGCCAGGATGACATCGACCGGGCCAGCCAGGCCATTGTCCATCCCCAGGCTTCGCTGGAAGAGCTTTTTGCCCGTTTTGAAGGGGGCGAAACCGAGACGCTGAACTTGATCGTCCGGGCGGATGTGCAGGGAACTTTGGCTCCAATTGTGCAAAGCCTGGAAGAATTGGGCAACGACGAGATCGGCGTCAAGATTCTCCAGGCCGCCATCGGTGACATCAATGAATCGGATGTGATGCTCGCCGAAGCCAGCGATGCCATTATCATCGGCTTTACCGTCGGCGTGGACAAAGCCGCGCTGGTGCGGGCCGAACAATCGAACATCGAAATTCGCCACTACAACATCATCTACAAGATGATCGAAGATGTTGAACTGGCTTTGACGGGTATGCTGGAACCGATCTTCGAGCAGGTGGTTGTCGGCCATGCCGAAGTGCGCCAGCTTTTCCGTGTACGGCGGGGCGGTCTGATTGCCGGTTGTATGGTTTTGGATGGTTTTATCAAACGCAATGCCGGGGCGCGCCTACTGCGCGGCGGCGAGGAGATCGCCGTCAGTACGATTGCGACGCTCAAGCGTTTTGCCGAAGACGTGCCCGAAGTCCGCTCCGGTTTTGAATGTGGCCTCCATTTGGGCGGTATCAACACCGATCTGCAAGAGGGCGACATCATCGAACTCCTCGAGAAGCGTCAAGTACGATAGAAACGAACTATGACTACAATCCGTCAAGAACGTGTACAACAACTGCTCTTTCAAGAGTTATCGACTCTGATCAGCGGTGAACTGGAAGACCCCCGGCTCTCGCTGCTGTCAGTGACAAATGTGGACGTCAGCAGAGACCTGCGCACAGTCAAAGTCTACGTGACCCACGCGGACGAGACTGTTTCGCGGCAGGCTGTGTTGACTGGGCTGCGCAATGCGTCTGCTTTTCTGCGCGGGCAAGTGGCCCAGCGCTGCGGTCTGCGTGTGGTCCCGGAGCTAATCTTCTACTACGACGACTCCCCTGAAAAGGCGGCGCGTGTGGACGAATTGCTGCGCCAGATTGCCGCGGAGCGAGAAAAGCGTGCTGCACAACTGGGCGAGCCAGCAAGCGCACAGTCAGAAGACGTACAGCCAGAGAAGAGTCCCGGCCAAAGTGCGGGGTCTGGGGCATGACACAACAATCCAGCACACCCGGTGCTCTCTTTCTCCCCCCGGAGATCGAGAGCACCATTCGTTCCGCCATCGACCTGGCGGACAGAATTCTGTGCATCAGCCACGTCTCACCAGATGGGGATGCCATTGGCAGCCTGCTGGGAATGGGGTGGATTCTGCGCCATCTGGGCAAGCAGCCTACGCTGGCTCTGGCCGATAAGCCATCCAAAGATTTCGGCTTTATCCCTGGCTTCGACCAGATTATCGGTGCGTCAGACGTGGCAGATGCCTACGACCTCATCATCTGTCTGGACGCGGGCAGCCAGGATCGCATGGGGAGCGTCTATCGTCCCGCGGTCCACGCGTCCATTCCCCTCCTGAATATCGACCACCACATCACAAATACCCGTTTCGGCTCACTCGATTGGGTCGAGGCCCGCTGTGCCGCGGTCTGCCAAATGCTGGTCTATCTAGCTGACGCGCTGGGCGCGCCCCTGGACGATAATCTGGCCGTGGCGTTGCTTACCGGACTGATTACGGACACGCTCTGTTTTCGTACATCCAGCACAGACGCCTACGTGCTACAGGCCGCCGTGCGCCTGACAGATGGCGGCGCATCCATCCAGGAGATTGTGGCCCACACACTGCAAAGCCGCTCCTACACGAGCCTGCGCCTGTGGGGGTTGATTCTCAGCACAGCCCAAGTGGAAGATGGCGTGATCTGGGCCAAATATCCTCTGTCCCAGCGCCAACAGATCGGCGCTGAAGATCGGGATGCCGAGGGGCTTGCCAACTTTCTGCTCTCGGCCCAAGAGGCGGACATCAGCGCCACCTTCTCCGAACGAATCGACAAAAGCGGGAAAACAGTGATCGAGTGCAGCTTTCGGGCCAAGCCGGGCTTTAATGTGAGCGCAGTGGCCTTGGCATTGGGTGGCGGTGGTCACGCGCCCGCGGCTGGCTGTACATTGACTGGCCCCCTGGAGAGAGTAGCAGACGAAGTGGTAGCCGCATTGCGCAGCGCGCGCCAGGCCCATTTGGCGGCTGTCACCTCCAACGGAAACGCTGGCCGTGGCTGATGCGACACTGGACGGGCTGCTGGTGATCGACAAGCCGGGGCTGGATCGGGACGCGGAGACCAGTGCCGGCGTCGGTTTGCCCACCAGCCACGATGTGGTGCAACGGGTGCGCCGCTGGAGCCGCCAGCGACGGATCGGTCACACGGGCACGCTGGACCCGATGGCATCGGGCGTGCTGGTTCTCTGCTTGGGGAATGCCACCCGGCTGGTCGAATATTATCAGGGCCACGACAAAGAGTACACGGCCTGCGTCACACTGGGGGCCACCACCGACACCTACGACGCGCTGGGGCAGGTGACCAAAACCCGACCCGTGCCTGTGCTGGCTGTACAGGGGATGGAAGATGTGCTGGCCCAGTTCCGGGGTGATATTTTGCAGCGCCCGCCCGTCTATTCGGCGCTGAAGCAGGGGGGCGAGAGTCTGCACCGCAAGGCGCGCCGGGGCGAAGAGGTGACAGTCGAGGCCCGCCCGACGACAGTACACCGGTTGGAACTTCTCTCCTTCGATGCGCCGGATCGCCTCTGGCTGCGGGTGGTGTGCAGTGCGGGTTTTTATGTGCGCAGTCTGGCCTACGACATCGGCGAAGCGCTGGGCACAGGCGGACATCTGAGCTATCTGCGCCGGGAGTCTGCCGGTCACTTTTCTGTGGCAAACGCGCACAATTTGGCCGCATTGGAAAGCGCCGCCCAAGTGGGCACATTGGCGTCACTGTTGCTTGCACCGGGTGTCGGGTTGAATCTGCCGCGTCTGTTGCCCAGCCCGGAAGAGACCCGACGATTGGGGATGGGCCAGCGGGTCTGGCTACCACAATCCGCGGCTGGCACGGAAGCGTGCGCGGCAGGCGCCGTCGTGCGTGCAATGGACGGCGACGGACAACTGCTCGGCATTGTCCGGGTGTTGGAAGAATCGCCCGAACCCGGCGGTGGGCTATTGTGCAAAGCCGAAAAATGGCTGGCGCCCCAGTCTTCCCGTTGAAGATCGGGACGCAGATTTTTATGATTTGAATAGATTTGCGCTGATTTTTGATGGGAATCTATTGCGAATCGTAACAGCCAAGCCTAGCTGGTGCGACGCACTCGCCACAGGCAGTGGGTAATGCAATCTACTCCTGGCGAGTGCGTCGCACCGTTGGTAGTTACTGCGAATCAGCGTATATCTTTGTTTCAATCTTTTTAATCTGCGTCCGCTTTTTAATAGACGCAACGAGCACTCTTTTGTAGAGGGTATTGACAGACCCAATGCGGATATTTCGTGACATACGAGAAGCCGATCTGCCCGGCCCGACATTTCTGACTATCGGCAATTTTGATGGACTCCACCGAGGCCACCAGGCGCTTCTTGCCCGCTTGCGACAGAACGCTACCGCGGCAGGCGCTTCTTCGGCCCTCCTCACCTTTCACCCCCACCCGCTGACCGTTCTGCGCCCCGGAACCCCGCTGGACCTGCTGACCACCCCGGAAGAACGCCTCGCACTGGCGGCTGAACTGGGTATCGACGTGGGCATTATCCAGCCCTTCACCCAAGAACTGGCCCAACTGACCCCCCGCGCCTTTTTAGAACTTTTGATAAGTCATCTGGGGCTGGCCGGGCTGACCGTTGGCCCGGATTTTGCTCTGGGCCGCAACCGGGCGGGCACGCTGGATGTGCTGGCCGATCTGGGCCGGGAGCTGGGCGTGGCGCTGGATGTGGTGCAACCCGTGCAGGTGGCGGACGAAGAAGTGCGCAGTTATACCATCCGCCAGGCATTGCGCGACGGCCAGGTGGAACGGGTGGCCGGGATGTTGGGACGAAACTATTCAGTCAGCGGCGTCGTTGTGGAAGGCGACAAACGGGGGCGGACGATTGGGATTCCCACGGCCAATCTGCGGGTGGCCGATGACCGTCTCCTACCCGCCGATGGCGTCTATGCCACGTGGGTCTGGATTGGTGAAGAACCCCCACTCCAGACCTCCCCTTCGGCAGGCTCAGGACAGCGCCCCGTTTCAGGTGAGGAGGCCGTATCGGGTGA